>Ga0207416_1000630_pt1 | contig 56672 bp, 34 predicted proteins | sample PaiPotPPM11metaG_FD_184107 | JGI IMG/M metagenome (GOLD analysis project Ga0207416, IMG submission 184107) | Iron sulfur acid spring bacterial and archeal communities from Banff, Canada, to study Microbial Dark Matter (Phase II) - Paint Pots PPM... ... | reverse complement strand
CAGGCAAGCCTTGCAAGGAGCCATCTTCGTCGATCCTACCGCGCAGCGTTGGATCAGCCTGCCGCGTGATTACCACCTGCGCCAGGTGATAAAAATAGGGTCGCTGCGCGGTAGGATCGACGAAGATGGCTCCTTGCAAGGCTTGCCTGCTGAAGCGCTTCTGCGATCGCTTCAGCAGGCGGTCGAAGGCAGGCTCACCCGGATGCAGGAACATGGCCCATGCGCCATTGCGCGGCGGGTAGACCGTAAAGCGGTCGCGCACGGGCAAGGGGTAGGTCTCAAGGATGGGCAGCAGCCAGTCCATCGCGCCGGGTTTGAGCGGGCGCAGGGTGAAGATGCCACCTGTGTCGCCCTCAATACCGATGTCGATGAGCGGGGCCGCACGCTCGATGAAGTGGCGCACGTACCCCGGCAGCAACCGGCGGTAGGTTTCCTGCTCCATGTCCGCTCGCAAGCGCGGCAACTGGCTCTTGACGGTTCCACCATCGCCGTAGATGGACTGCTCGCGCGCCTCGAGCGCTCGCACCTGCGCGGGAGTGAGCTTGCCCTCGATGCGCTGCTCGACGGCGCGCTCGTCGCTAGAAGACGCGATCTGTTCCATGTACTCGCGCAGCGATAGCCCCTCGAACAGCTTCCCGATCACGTCGAAGACCTTGTCGTTGCCCAGTTCCCTGCGAATATCTTCCAGCTTCCTGAGCAGGGTCAGCAGGACGCGGCCCTCGCGGGTTTTGCCGGCCACCAGGTTGAGGATGACCACGGGATCGTGCTTCTGTCCGTAGCGATGGATGCGCCCCATCCGCTGTTCCAGGCGCGCCGGGTTCCAGGGGATATCGTAGTTGACCATCAGCCAGCACACCTGCAGGTTGATGCCTTCACCGGCGGCATCCGTCGCCACCAAATAAAGCGCGCCACCCTCTTCAACCGGACGGCGGAAGGAGGCGACCTGTTCTTCACGCTCCTGGTAGTTCATTCCGCCGTGTATCTGCGCGATCTGTCCAGTGAAGCCCATGCCTTCCAGGCGATGCACCAGGAACTCCAGCGTGTCGCGATGTTCGGTGAAGATGATCAGCTTCTCCTGCTGGTAGCGCGGATCGCGCAGGATCTCACGCAGTTTCTCAAACTTGGACTCTTCTCCATCGGCATAGACGCGCCGCGCCAGATCGAGCAGCCATTGCACCTGCGTCAGTTCTTGCTCGAGATCGGCAAGTGAGGTTGCCAGCACGCCGCCGAGCAGCTCGTCCTCGCTGCGTTCGTGTTCTTCCTCGCCATCGACCACCTCCTCTTCATCGGCGGTGGTCACATCCAGCGTATCTTTGGCCTCGTCCAGCGAGCGCTGCAATGCTTGCAACTGTGCCTGTGTGAGTCGGCCGCTGCGCATGTCGCCAATCAACTTTTCAAGCTTGCCGGCCCGGCGCTCTATTGAACGCAGCAGAGCATAGGTGGAGCTGGCCAGGCGGCGCTGGAAAACGCTCATCGCCAGGCGCGCCGCGGAGCGATTGAGCGTGCGCGCCCGGTTATAGTTCGTCTGAATATACTGCGTCGTGGCGTCGTACAACTGCTGTTCGCTGAACTCGCCCTGGGTGAGCTTATAGCTCAGGGTATCGGAGATGCGCTGCGGGTAGAGCGCGCGCCCGGCAAAATCGACCAGCTCCTCCTTGGTGCGGCGCATGAAATGGTGCCGGCGGGCATCCGACGGGTACGCGTTGAAGGCGTCGATGGTGGAGAGCGCGTCGGGTTCCAGCAGTCGCCACAGGCAGTAGTAGGGAAAATCTTTCCCCATATGCGGTGTGGCCGTGAGCAGCAGCAGGTGATGGGCGGCCCAGGAGAGCGCCCATCGCTCATCATCGCCTGAGAGGCCAGCAAGAGCTTCCGCCAGGCGATAGCGATCCGTTTTACGCATGCGCAGGTCGGCTTCGCGATCCGCAGCGAGTTTGTGCGCCTCGTCGAACGCGACGAGATCATAGGGCAGGACGCCCTCTTCTTGCAGGCGGCTGAACATGCGCTCGCCGGCCAGCGTATCGACACTGGCGATCAGCAGGTCGCTCCGCAGCCCGGTGAACGGGTTGCCGGAGCGAGCCTCACTGCCGGTTACGATGCGGAATGGCAGGTTGAAGAGCGTGCGCAGCTCGCGTTCCCAGTTGCCTACCAGCCCGGCGGGCGGCACGATAATGACGCGCGAAATGAGGCGACGCGAGAGCATCTCTCGGATATAGAGGCCGGTCATGATGGTCTTGCCCGCTCCGGCGTCGTCGGCCAGTAAGAAACGCAGCCGCGTTTGCTTGAGCAAGTGGTCGTAGACGGCGATGCGCTGGTGCGGCAGCGGGTCAATGAGCGAGATCTCGGTGGCAAAGGCCGGGTTGAAGAGGTATCCGTAGGTGAGCCGCTGGCCTTCCACGACTGTACGCACGATTTCAGCATCAGCCGCGAAGTCGATGTTGGGCGGTATGTCCGGTTCGGGCGCAATCTGGTACGGTATTTCTGCCTCACGTACCTGGCGTGTAGCAATGCGGCGCTCACCCCTGGTGTGCCTGTCAGCGCTCGTGGGGATGTGTTCGCGTTCCAGATAGCCGTCCAACTCACGCTCCTACTCTCACCGTCTCACTGTCGCATTCGAGATGTTTGTGGGTTCGATTATAGCGGGTTGAACATAACTGGTCAATACGGGAGAATAGCTGCGAATTGCGTTCGCAAAGCGAAACACTTTTCTATTGTACAGTTTCCGAAACGCACCTCTCTTAATTCATTACTCTGAATCTGAGCAGTTCGGTTCGTACCATGTGGAAAATTATAGGGTAAAAGTCCCACTGGCTTCTAAATTCTTGCTCGAATCGCGTTTCTTGGATAGAGTTCAGGCACAGGTAACATAGTGGGGTGTGGCTATGGTATGAAACACACTCGGAATATTGAAGAGTTAATTGAACAATTTATGCTGATTTCTCCCGAACTCATCAGGAATAAGACCAGAGAGCAATGCGTCACGGCTTACCCTTCTGCTCAAATGCTTTCAACTTGAAGGGATACCCCCACTGCTGAAGTTGATCTTCTACAGGACTTTGACGAACAGCGTGCAAGCTACTACCAGGCGCTCTCACTATTGTAAGATGCGGAGCTAGTCAGTGAGACAGCTTTACAGACGAGGGATTTCTGATGAGCCAGAAATCCTCGACTGCGAACAGCTTATACAACAAGCGAGGGAGGACATTGCGTGAAAGTGGTTCGTCACCCCATACTCGCAATCGCTGTGATCGTCGTACTCAACTTTTTGATTGGTCTTGCTACCACCCTTTGGGTCATTGGCCTATTTCTCCTCTATTTTGGTATCGCTCGTATATTCTTCAAATATATCAGGAGAGCCATCGCAATAGGATTATTTGTATTCATTTTCATCCATTTCGGATGGGTTGCGGCTTTTGGTTTCATCTTTCTCAACATTGGAGTTCCACTCTCCAGTCGGCCTCAAAGTGACAAGCACACCAAAGAACTGAGCAGGCCAGACCACCCCAGCGAGGCCGATCAACAGGCTGCCCAGGCTACCCTGCACAAACTGCTTGACGAACTGGCCTTGCAGAACGACGTGGACAGCGGTTTAAATAAAGGTTCTGAGAAGAATGATAAACGAGTGGACGAGAGAGATAGGTTTGATGCATTTACAGTGCAAGCACGGACAGTCTTGGGCCTTGCTCAAGAAGAAGCTCAACGCTTCCAGCACAGTTACATTGGGACCGAACATCTCTTACTCGGCCTGATAGGTGAAGGTGAAGGCGTTGCTGCCAAAGTCCTGAGTAATTTTGGCGTTAGACTCGACAAGATTCGTAGCGCTGTAGAATTTATTATTGGTCGTGGGGATCACATTGTGCCGGGTGCAATCGGTCTGACTCCCCGCGCCAAGAGAGTGATCGAGCAGGCCGCAGATGAAGCGCGCCGCCTAAATCATACGTATATTGGGACCGAGCACCTGCTGCTCGGCCTGGTGAGTGAAGGTGAAAGCATCGCTGCAGGGGTCCTGGAAAGCTTGGGAGTGAACCTGGAGGATGTACGCGAGCGGACGATGAAGGTTCTTGGCTTGGGCCATGAAACTTCCGCTCAATCAGAACGGCAGGAGCCTGTGCAACCTTTCAGTTACACCGGAGAGCAGGAGAACGAGGAGAAGCAAGAGAAGGGCTTGGGTTACACGACCGAAAAGAGAGAATCCAGTAGGCTTGAAGTTAGTCCGCCCATCCGGCTGTTCATTAGTTCGACCTTCACCGACTTTGTCTTCGAGCGCGACGTGCTGCAACGTGCGGTCTTTCCTCGTCTGCGCGCCCTCTGCGCAGCCCAGGGCTGCCGCTTCCAGCCGATTGATCTGCGCTGGGGCGTGAGTCAAGAGGCAGGCAACGAAAAACGAACGCTGGCAATCTGTCTTGAGGAGATCGCCCGCTGTCAGCGACTCTCACCTGACCTGAACTTCCTGGTTCTCCTGGGTGATCGCTACGGCTCCTGCTTCCTGCCGGAGCGCATCCCATCTCAGCAGGTGGCTCGTCTTTTACCCCACCTTGCACCCGCAGAGCGCGCCCGCTTCATTCAGACGTATACTGAAGATCAGTACATTCTGCTCCCGGCCTACGCTGAAGATCACAACGCTCTGCCACCTGAATACGTTTTATTGCCCGCTGCAAGAACAAAAGAGGTGCGCCAGGAGGAAAATCTCGATCTCACCACGACGGAAGAGGTGGTAGACGCTGATGCTGCAAGAACAGAAGAGATGCGTCAGGAGGAAAATCGGTTGCGGATGGCGCTCGTACAGGCGGCACAGAGGGCAGGCTTCTCCGAGCAGGAACGTCTGCCCTTTCTGGCGTCAGCGACGCACCTGGAAATCCAGCGGGGACTTCTGGATACGGGTTGCGACCCGGCGGCTACTGTTTGCGCCTTTCGGATGACCACTGGCATCGCGTCAGGAGAATCAGCAACAGGCCTGGAGGTAGAGTCGCCTGAGCAGCGAGCACAACTGGAGGCACTCAAGTTGGCAGTCGAACGGCGTTTGGACGGTCGTGTCTTGCGATACAAGGCACTGAACGAAACTGCCGGACCGAGTACAGATCAGAGCAGAGAGGCACGCGAAGATGCCTTGGCAAAGCTGTTCTTGGCGCTGCTTGAACCACGGGTACGAGACGCACTCGCCCGTCGGCATGCCGCTGCACAGATGCGAGATCCTGTAGCCGAGGCAAACGAGCAATTTGTTGCCGCACGCACGTCGGTGGTGATCGGACGCGAGGTCGTACTGGAAAAGGTGGCAAGCTATCTGACCGGACAGACGCCACGACCGTTGGTGGCGACCGGGGAATCCGGGGTCGGCAAGTCCACGCTGCTGGCGCGGGCGGTAGAGAACGCGGCCCAGAGGTATCCGCATGCCGTGATCGTAACGCGCTACGTCGGTATCACACCAGGAACGAGCAGCTTGACCGCTCTGCTCTCGGGACTGCGCCACGAGATTGCAGAGCGGTACGGGCAATCGGTGCCCGAGCCCCTGGGTGATCTTTCCCAGCTTGTGGCTGCCTTCGCGAATCAGCTACGAACACTGAAGGTGCCCGCGGAGCGTCCGCTTTTTCTCTTTGTGGATGCGCTGGATCAGTTGGGAGTCAAGCCGCATCGGGTGGACTGGTTGCGGAACACGCTCTCGCCGAACATACGCCTTGTGGTGTCAACTCTTGCTGACCGGGAAGAATTGGCTATCCTGCGCACCTGGCTGCCTTCGCAACAGATACTCCAGCTAGAGCCTCTCACCCTTACGCAAGGGGTAGACGTGCTGCGTCAATGGCTTGCAAACGAGAGGCGGCAGCTCACCTCTATCCAGACAGCAGCGGTGCTGGATGGGTTTGCATCTTCGTCAGAGGATACAAAAGAGATGGGCACGCCGCTCTACCTCCGCCTGGCCTTTGAACAGGCGCGCACCTGGCGATCTTTCAATATGGTAGATCCGCTCCCGCCCACTGTTCCAGCCCTCATACAAGGGTACCTCAGGCGGCTGGAGAAGCCAGGACAGCACGGGCAGGTACTGGTGGCATACGCGTTGGGATACATAGCAGCAGCGAAGCACGGTCTAGCAGAGGACGAGCTTCTCGACCTGCTCTCACGTAGTGAGAGTGTTCGCAAGGCCCTGCATCGGCTAGGCCCAGGATCTCCAGCAATCGTGGCACAGCAGCCACTGCCGATGGCGCTCTGGGCACGGCTCTCCGCCGACCTGGAACGCTACCTCACAGAGCGTGAGGCCGATGGAGCGCGGCTGGTCACATTCTACCACCGGCAGGTGCATGAGGAGGTGGAGGAACGCTACCTGCGCAAAGCCGGGAGGCGGGCGGCAAGACACGCGGAGCTGGCGGCATACTTTAGCGATCAGCCCTACCGGCTGAGCGCGGATGGTGCAGGGGTATGGAACCGGCGTAAACTGGCGGAACTTGCCTACCAGCAGGCGGGAGCAGGACCCGAGGCTCACCGGGAATTGGGAACCACGCTGACCGACGGGCGCTTTCTGGAGGGAAAACTGACGGTCGAGGGGGTCGCCGCCACGCTGGATGATCTAGAGCGCGCACCCGGTGATGCGGCGAGCTCGAGGATCGCCAGCGCAATCCTCGCAGGCTCCGCCGTCCTCACGAGGGAGCCTGCGGAACTGCCAAATCAGATCACCGGGCGCGTTGGCGCAGTGGAGTGTCTGCATCACCTGCAGGAGCGGCCGACAGCCTGGCTGCGATTGCGCTCGCAGTCACTTACCGCGCTCGATTCCGCCCAGATACATATCCTCCAAGGTCACACCGGCAGTGTGACAGGATGTGCGCTCAGCGCGGATGGGCAGCTAATTCTTTCTGCTTCCCGAGACAAGATGCTACGCCTGTGGGATACTGCTACCGGCCAGTGCCTGCGCGTCTTCGAGGGCCACACCAAGCCGTTGAGTAGCTGTGCGCTCAGTGCGGATGGGGATCTCGCCCTCAGTGCTGAAGATCACTTCTACGAGGGAGGCCACTTCTCCATCGGTCACAGACTGCGCTTGTGGAACACCGCAACTGGTCAATGCCTGCGTGTCTTCGAGGGTCATGAAAAAAAAGTAGCCAGCTGCGCACTCAGTGCGGATGGGCGGCTGGCTCTCTCAGCCTCATGGGACAACACGCTACGCCTGTGGGATACCTCCACCGGTCAGTGCCTGCGCACCTTCGAGGGCCATACTCGGGACGTGAGCGACTGTGCGCTCAGTGTGAATGGGCGGCTGGCCCTTTCCGCCTCGTGGGACAAGACGCTGCGCCTGTGGGACACTGCTAATGGTCAGTGCCTGCGCGTCTTCGAGGGTCATGCGAGTCACGTAGACAGCTGTGCGCTCAGTGCGGATGGGCGTCTGATCCTCTCTGCTTCAATGGACAGGACGCTGCGCCTATGGGATACCTCCACTGGCCAGTGCCTGCGCATCTTCGAGGGTTACACGAGCCCTGTGATAAGTTGCGCGCTCAACGCAGAGAAACATCTTGCGCTCTCCTCCTCCACATTTGGCGACCTGGCACTGTGTCTATGGGATACCTCCACTGGGGAGCGCCTGCGCATCTTCGAGGGTCACGCAGGTTCGGTAGGCAGTTGTGCGCTCAGCAAGGACGGGCGGCTGGCTCTCACCGCCTCCGGCGATCGTACACTCCGCCTATGGAAGATTGCCGCTGAGCGATCTCCCCGTGAGCTGGAAGGCCGTAGGGGTCCGGTTGCTTGCTGCGCCATCAGCGCAGATGGGTACCTTGCTCTCTCCACTTCGGCTGACAATACGTTACGTCTATGGAATTCCTCCACTGGTCAGCACCTGAACGTCCTCGCGGGTCACGCACGCTCTGTAGTGAGTTGTGCGCTCAGTGCCAATGGAGGGTTGGCACTCTCCGCTTCAAGCGACAAGACGCTGCGCTTGTGGGATACTGCTGCCAGTCGGTGCTTGCAAGTCCTCCAAGGTCATAGCAGGGAAGTGGATGACTGCGCGCTGAGCGCGGATGGGCGTCTAGCTCTTTCTACTTCGTGGGACAAACTGCTACCCTTGCTGCCCTTCTGGAACACACCTACATTGCGCCTGTGGGATACTGCTACTGGCGAGTGCCTTCGTATTATCAAGAGCCACTCCTACCGGAGCCACTGCGCGCTGAGCGCGGATGGACGGCTGGCCCTCACTGCCTCCACTGATTACATATTGCGGCCGTATAAACTCACACTGATGTTATGGGATACTTCTACAGGGAAGGTTTTGCGCGTCATCAAGGGTCCCAACGTTCCGGTGGAAAAGTCCTGCGCGCTCAGCGCAGATGGGCACTTTGCCCTCTGCGCTTTAGGTGACAGAACTCTGCGCTTGTGGGACACTGCAAGCGGCCAGTGCCTGCATGTTCTCAAGGGCCATACTTCAGAGGTGACCTACTGTGTGCTCAGCACGGATGGGGGTCTGGCTCTCTCCACCTCCAGCGATTGCACCCTGCGCCTGTGGAGTACCGTCAGCGGGCAGGAAATCGCACGCTGGACGCACGATGCTGCCCTACGGTCTTGCGCCTTGAGCCGGGATGGGAGGCTAGCAGTAGCCAGCGACGCGCTGGGGGGTGTTCACTTTCTGGAGGTGGTGGACGTGGCAGGGGCAGAGAATATAGCTGCCGTAAAACAGCCTTTGAGCCGATTGGCTGAGAGGTCGCAGAGCAAGCCTAGCCTGTTGCGATGGCCCTTCAGGCGGCACAGCGTTTGAACGATTTTGAGAAGCGAGAACATTCATGTAGCGTTCACATCTTCGCGCCCAAACGTTCTCTTTAAGATCGAAAGTACTATGCGATTTGCCGATGATAAAGCTCACTCTTAGCCATAGTAGTAACGGCCTTGCCAGGTCAGGGCCTACATATCGGTTCGTAGGGTCGATCCGGAGGAAGGTAGGAACTCCATTCCTTCTGCGTTAGATTGCGGCCAGCAGCATCGCATAAGACCTGAACCCACGATGCAACGTTGACATTCCATAGGTCGATATAGCTCGTGCCGGTATTCTGCGGGTCGTCATAGTTCGTTGCAAGTGTATGTCCGTCTGGGCTGAAGATCGCCAGGTCGGCGCCATCACCCAGGGAGGTCATCTGGACACCCTGAGCCACCGACCAGAGGATTGCTTTATCCCCAGCAGCAGAGGCGAGTACCTGCCCGTCCGTGCTGAAGCTAACACTCATCGGCTCGTATATGTGGCCGGTCAATTCCTCGACCTCGGTACGCTTAGTCAGGTCCCAGATGATGACCTTGCAGCCCGCACATCCCAGGGCAGTAAATGAACCTTCCTGTGCGGTCACCGCAAACGTATGCCCATCAGGGCTAAAGGCAATATTTTTCACTGTACCGGCAGGGGTAGTGCTTGGCATGGTGAAAAGCTTGGTATGCTGAGCGACATCCCAGAAGATGATGTCGCCAAAGCCACCTGAGGCGAGGATCTTCCCATCAGGGCTGAAGGCAAGAGTGCTTATGCCTGCGGTGCCACCGGGAGTAAGAGTGGCGAGTTGTTCATATCTCATCGTATCCCAAAGAATAATGGGAGGGTTCCATGCAGCGGTTGCGAGAGTGCGCCCATCAGGGCTGAAGACAAGGCTAGTTACCTGGGCGGTATGACCGGCGAGAGTAGTCAATCGTTTATATCCAGCCACATCCCACAAGATAACATCATTGCCACCGTCAGCAGTTGCGAGCATATGACCATCAGGGCTAAAAGCGACGAGACGAGCGGCGCCAGCTAGTGTGACGAGCTGGGTACGCCGAGCTACATCCCAAAGGACGACTTTGTCTGTTTCAGCCTCGGCGAGCAGACGTCCATCCGGGCTGAAGGCTAGGCTCAGCACTGTGTTTCGTGTGGATAGGCTGCCAAGGAATAGCTTGTTCCTCCCGACGAGGTTCCAGAGAATGATGTTGGTGTCATCACTACCGGATGCCAGTGTCGATCCGTCCGGGCTAAAAGCGAGGCTGTTTACCTCGGCGGTATGACCGATCAGGGTCGTCAGCCGTTTGTGGCTGACGACATCCCACAAGATGACATTCTTGCCTCCATCCGCAGTTGCAAGCGTATGTCCATCCGGGCTGAAGGCGAGGTCATATACATCGCCTGTAGCGACAAAACTAGCCAGTTGTGTGTGTTGAGCGACATCCCAGAGAACGATTTTGGCATCATGTCCCCCCGAGGCGAGGATCTTCCCATCCGGGCTGAAGGCCAAGCTATAGACGCCGCGGGTGTGACCACCTTGTAGATCAGCAATTTCGGTCCGTTTTGCGATGTCCCAAAGTATAATGTCACCTCCGAGCGGCCCTTCTGCAGCGATCATGCTACCATCTGGACTAAAGGTAAGAGAGAATATCCCGCTTCCCTTTGGTAAGGGCAAGGAAAGGATTTGGACGTGCTTGATCACATCCCAGAAGATGACACTAGAATCTCCCAATCCTGAACCAAGCGCAAGGGTATGTCCATCAGGACTGAAGGCAATCAAGCCGCTATTGCCGGGAAAGGTTGCAAGTTGAAGGTGTCTGGCTGTATCCCAGAGGATGCCTTTCTTCTCACCAGCTACGGCAAGCATTTTCCCATCTGGACTGAGGGCAATCGCGCCGCTATTGTTAGGTAATTTCCAGGTGATGCGCGGAGTGCCTCGGGCTACATCCCAAAGTGTAACATTCTGACTGCTTGAGGCGAGAATACGCCCATCACGGCTGAATGCCAAGCCTCTTATTGGTCCACTGTTACCGCTAAGGAATCGGTCAATATGTTGAACGCGGTCTAGCTGATGCATCAGGCTGGTCCGCGCTTCAGGAGTATCTCGGGTTTTAAAGGCTGCAATACTGAGCAGCGCTGCAAGCTGCGGATTGCCGCTCGCCTGCAAGTCAGCCTCGGTGGCTAACTGACGTGAAACCGCGGTAGCAAGATTGTCTTGCGCTTGTTGTGTTGCCCTTTGCTGGCCCTGATACAGTGTATAGCTCAGGAATGACAAAATGAGTGTCACGATAAGCCCAAACGTGACTGCACCAAACGCAATGCGCTGGCGGGTCACGGCAACGCGCCTGCTGCTCGTGATGTAACGTAATTGCAGCTCTGATAGGCTTGGTTTCTTGTCAGCGGCAGTAGCCTGGTCTCGCCACTGTTCTGCTTTCTCTAGATCATTTCCACGAAGGGTAAAGCTGGAGTTATATCCGTTGTTCTCCCACTCACGAGCGCGCACTAACAACCGACTGCTCATGCGTATATATTCAAGATCGGTGTCAAGTGCCTCGATAAGCTTCTTGAAAGCATCGTCGAAATCATCACTCGGTCGGAAGAAAACCCAGTTTAATGTGGCGAGCTCAGGATTGACCTCATCGGGGTTGACATCTCTACAAACGATGGGGATGAGTCGTTTCTTGTACTTTATGGCGTGCTCGACTTCCTGAGTGCAGATGGATGAGGCAAGGAAATCTGGGCTGAGTACGCAAATAAAGGTATCGGCTGCCTCTATCCCTGTAAAGATCTCCGCCAGCCATTTGGCTGTGGGTGGAATGCCTGACCAGTCCACCCATGCCTCTCGGTTGAGAGCCTCGAGTGCGTCATGCAGCTTGCGCACAAAGTCTTTGTCTCGCCTAGAGTATGAGATAAAGACATCATGAAAGACCTTTGCCTTGTTGATGTTTTCATCTGACTTCTTGTTCGCCTGGATTATCCTCATCGCCTTGTCCCTCTAATTGGCTCAGACAACCTCTCCTATGTTGCCTCCAGCGTAATGGCAATTCTTTTTCAGTAAATTTCTGGCTCTGACACGAGTCTCTTCTTGACAGAGTCAATGTTGGACTCGTTTTTCGCCTAAGTAGCTTCCTAGTAGTTAAGTAAATATTAACATATTTAGACAAGATTCAATAGAACTTAATAGTTGGCAATAGTCGAATAGGGAAAAGGTTTGGCCTACTAGGACTCCGGTAGCGGAGGCTCAGCTGGTTTAATCTCCTTACTCAACATCCCCCACTGTCCCTGCTCTGTCCGTAAAATATCCTCAACCTCGTTGATATATTCGATCAGCATCTGGTGATAGTCAGCCTCTCCAAGCCCCTGCCGAAGGTTGGGTGAATCTGCTCCTACGCGGTCTAAGGCGGAAATGGCATCTTGGTAAAGCTTGGCCTGCCTTTCGTAGGCGTACAACGAGCTGTAAGCCGCTATCGTTGTAGAAAGTACGGGGAAGACTACAGCTAACACAGCCCATAGTGCCTTTAGCCCAGCCACATCCGCCGATGCTAGCACTGCAGACACAGCGGCCAGCGCCATGAAGGAGACCGTCAGAGTGATGGCCTGATCCCGAGCGGCCTCGAATTCCTCCAGGCGACTCTCATAGAACTTTTGTTGGTCCTGGTAGCGATATTGCTGATAGAAGGCGAGGAACTCTTTATTACGCTCGTTCATACGCTTCCTCCCTCGCCCTGGCTCTGACCTCTGCTACGTGACGAATCAAATTCGGAACGCGGCTGTTCTCGTCGGCGTAAGGACCAAGCCGTCCCAGGAACTTGAAGTAGACACTACGGAGCGTCTCGGCAGCGAGCCGATTGGTGAAGTAGCGCTTCTGGGCATTCCATGCCCTGGCCCGCTGGGCAATCGCCGCTAATATGACCGTCAGCACTGCCTCAACGATTCCCGGCCACACGGTCTTGATAAGAGCCACCTGAATTGCGCCGAGCACGCTTGCGAGCGCGCCACCGAAGATCATGACTACCTGTTCGAGCCGAAACCGGTATTGCGCACGCAAGGCCTCATTATCGAGCGCCCGGAAGTGCGGCACCAACATCTGTTCTAATAGAGAGAAGTCGTCGGCCAGGGTGGGATAGTTGGCACGTACAGCGGGAGGAACGAGGTGCTCATCCACTTTTGCCCGCCAACGGAGAGTCGGGAATCGCTTGAACAGCTGCATCAAAGCCTCCAGGTTGTAAAAAGATGTCTATTAGTACTCATCTTGCTTCAGCATGCTGATCGCTCTTTGTTGCACCTGCTCCAGGTCAACCCCGAAGCTTTCCAATACACCAGCGGCAATGTTTTTCCCCTCTTGAAGTATGCCTAGCAAAAGGTGCTCTGTGTCGATGGCCCCGCTTTTCTGGTGATTGGCTTCGCCGACGGCAAGCTCAATCACCCTTTCAACTTGTGGAGAGAGTTTAATCGGGTCAGAAGCAGGCCGTTTTCCACGCCCAGCAATAAATTCTACAGCAGCTCGTACCTTGCCCGGTTCCACGCCGAGTTGCTTCAGCAGTATCGCTGCTCCCCCTTCGCTCGCATCGAGGAGGCCCAGAAGGAGATGTTCTGTCCCGATGTAATTATGACGGAAACCAAGTGCCTCCTGTTCGGCGAAATCCATGGCTTTCTTCGCATTTCTCGTCAATAGAGATAGCCTATCGCTTCCTGCCTGTTCGGAACCCTGCCCGCGCCCGGTATAAGGTGTCCGACCTCCTTCTTCGTCGTGATCGGGCACCAGGGAGTCGGGTGTTCGAGCCTGCTTCAGGCTATCCTGCCAGTGAGTACACGCCCTGCGGTATGGCTCACCCTCCAGGTATAATTGCCATTCTTCCCGCGTGAGGTCACGTGTCAGACGAGAGCAGGCTTCGGCAATAAGATCATCCGGGTGCCAAAACCACACCTGCGCCGTGCCATCTTCACTCGCCGTGACTAGGTAGCGTCCGTCAGGACTGAAGGCCACTGCATTCACCCACTTTTTATGAGCAATACGAGCAATCTGGTGGCCGCTCGATACTTCCCACACCCCTGCTGTATTATCCCAGCTCGCAGTTGCCACATAGCTGCTATCAGGACTGAAGGCCACTGCGTTGACACTTTGCTCGTGGTTCAAGAGGACGATATGCTCTTCCTCATCGCTTTCCCCTTGAGTATCCCTGTCGGACTCCCAATCCCATAGCTGCACCCTGTTCCCAACTGCAATGGCTATGTAGCGTGTATTCGGACTGAAAGCTGCAGCTGCCACGGCATCGAAGAAGGTCCTGCGAGCAAGTTGTAGGCCGCTATTCGCGTCCCACACACTTATACCGCCCGCGATGCCCCCGCCCTCGGTCACTATGTAGCGTCCGTCTAAGCTAAAAGCTACCAGGCTCACTCCACCCTTTAGAGGTAAGCTCATACTCAGCAGGCCGCTGGATACCTGCCATGTTCTTGCGGCTCCGTCTCGACTTGCTGTTGCCAGGTAAGTGCCATCTGGACTAAAAGCCAGCGCATTCACTTCACCGTCATGGCGTAAGCTAAAAAGCTGTTGGCCGCTGCCCGTTTCCCATATCCTGGCAGTATCGTCCCAACCCGCCGTGGCAATGGTATCTCCATTCGGACTGAACGCTACTGCATGTACTTTCCCTTCGTGAGATAAAATGTGTTTAGGCAAGCGGCTCCTCGCCTCCTCCAGCATGTAGGCATCCAGGTCGTCACTCGCTGCTCTCTGATGATAAGCGGAGATCTCCCATATCCCTGCAGTTTGATCGCTACTGGCAGTGGCCAGGTAGCGCCCATCAGGGCTGAAGGCAATGTCGTTTACCCGATTCCCATGTCTCATACACGCAATTTGGCGACCCGTAGTCACCTCCCAAACCTTGACGACTTCATCGTTGCTCACAGTGGCGATATACTTGCCGTCGGGACTGAAAATCGCATCCTGTACGGGATACCCGTGGAGCAGATTGGCGAGTTGCGGGCTGGTCGTCGTGTCCCAGAGCGTTGCTATGCCGTGCTTGGTGGATGTAGCCAGTAAGCTCCCATCGGGGCTGAAAGCGACATCGTTGGCCTCATAGGGCTGTTTCAGGTACACCAGCTGGTCGCCACTGACCACATCCCATACACGGGCAGTGCAGTCTCTGCTTGCCGTGGCCAGCTGGCGTCCATCAGGACTGAAAGCCAGCTCCCATACATCGCTCGCGTGATCCATACGTGTGAGCTGTCGCCCCACGATTGGATCTCCCGGGCTGATCCTCGTATCCCAGATCCTGGCAGTACCGTCCGCGCTGCCCGTAGCCAGATAACGGCCATCCGGGCTAAAGTCTAGCGCCCATACTGTTCTTTCATGGCTCATATGCATGATTTGGCGGCCGTTAGCTGCCGCCCATAGCTTTGCAGTCTTATCCCGGCTCGCAGTAGCCACGCTATATCCATCTGGGCTAAACGCTACGGTCCACACACCGGCCCCATGTTCCAGTTGCGCGACCTTCAGCCAGCGTGTCGAACCCCTCCTTTGGACCATCTTCCATACTTGCCCCGTTCTGTCCTCGCTTGCGGTAGCTAGGTATACACCATCGGGACTGAAGACCACTTGATTGACTTTATCTTTGTGCTCTAAACGTTCCAGTTGACGCCCGCTACTGATCTCCCATATCCGGGCAGTGCCATCCCAGCTGGCAGAGGCGAGATAGTGCTCGTTGGGACTAAATGCTACCGCTCTTACCATCCCTTCGTGCTTAAATGAGGCAACTCGAACATAGCTGCTGACGTCCCATATGCCAGCGGTTCCGTCCCAACACGCGGTGGCCAGGTAATGGCCGCCAAGGCTGAAGGCCAGTGCCCATACTTCTCGCGCGTGTTTCAATTGGACGAGTCGATGGCCGCTTCCCGCGTCCCAAATCCCTACGATCCCATCCTCGCCTGCTGTGACGAACAACCTGCCGTCGGGACTGAAGGCCACATCATTCACATCCCCGCTATGCGCGTATTTCCTCCCATCATATGCATTCCCGCCGTTAGTTAGCTGTGCGACCTGCCGGAAAAGGCGGGACAATCCTCGACTGAGCGCCTGGAATGCCTCGATGCAAGGGAATCGTCGCATGGCCTCCACCGCCAATAACACGCTCCGTTCCAGTTTGTCCGGCTGTTGATCCAGGATCTCCTGCGCGTTCGATGCCAGCCTGCGCGCCAGGATCGTCTGGCGCTGCTGCTCCTGCCGCCTTTCCTCCTCCGCCTGCCATATTCGACTGGAGACAACGTATTCTTTATGGAAATCCGTTGGGCGGGGGGTTCTTCGCACACCTTCGGCAAGCCAACGCTCCGCCTCAGCCAATTCGCTGCCGCGAAGCAGTAGGCTGGGATCGTCCTGCCCGATCTCCCACTGCCTGGCTCGTACCAGCAGCCGGGCAGCTAGATGCCAGTAGTTCAGGTCCGTATCCAGAGCAGTGAGCAACTGCCGAAAGGCTGTGTCGAAGGTATCCTCCCTGCTGAAATCAATCCAATTCAATTCGCGTAGAGACGCTATTACCTGCTGTGGATCGACGGCGCGATAAACGAGAGGAATAATTCGCTTATTGCACTGGATAGCGTGCTCACCCTCTTCGAGACATACCTTGGAACTGATCGAGTCGGGGCTGAGGACGAAGACGAAGCTGCTCGCAGCCTCGATACCGGCGTAGATCTCTGCCATCCACTTCGCGGAGGGAGGGATGTTGCTCCAGTCCACCCAGGCATCGCGGCTCGCTTCCACGAGCGCCCTGAAGAGCCTTTGGACGAATGGTTGGTCCGTGCGCGAATAGGAGATAAAAACGTCAGCCATGTATCCTCCTCGAATCCTTTTCTCTTTTAAAGAAGCATGTGGTCGCGAGATGCGCTGCGGTCCCACGCCGCAATGAAGACGATTACCAACCAAAATCTACTTCGCCAGGAGCAGGCGCACCAGAGGCGGGAACATCATCCGTGAGACACCCTGGTGGCCTTTTCCTTCTCGATCAAGTGAATAACCTCGTCTAAACCTGGGATGGGATCTTTCGCCTTGTGCAGGAAATGGAGAACGTTGAGGACGCTATCGAACTGCACCATACCGGGCGTCTCACCTATGGCTTTCGCATAGCTTTTCCTGGCCTCTTCGGTTTTCCCCAGGACCAGTTGGGCTAGAGCTAGATCGTAATAGTCCCAGTATACCTCAGCATGGGTCGCCATGGCGCGTTCTGATGAGACCACTTCGGTGAGCATGTAGTACTTGCGGGCTTTGTCCAGCTTGCCTAAGTACCAGGAAAGGCTAGCGACATTTCCCAGCGCATATGATGAAGTGGGGTCGGCACGATAGGCACCCTCGTAATACTCCAGGGCCTTCTCGTATTCTCCCTTGCGTCGATAGAGCCCACCGAGTGTACTCAGGGCATCGTCATAGTTCTCGCGTAATTCAACAGCGCGTCGCAAATGCTCTATCGCTTTCTCATAATCCTGATTGCGCATCGCCTCCGAATCAGCACCTTGCCGGTACTCTCCCCGGCGGCGATAGGCTAGACCGAGTTCCATTTCCGCCTCAGGATACTGCTGCTCAACGGCAAGAGCCGCTCCAAATGACTTGATGGCCTCTTCATAGTAGCTAAAGCCGCTATAAATGCGGCCCAACACGTAGTTGATTTGAGGATCGTTTGGTAGGAGGCTTCCGGCCTTTTTATAGGCCTCGATCGCTTTTCTCGTATCGTTCTGATTGGAGAGCCGATCACCCAGAGCAAGGTAGACGAGCGCTTCCTGAGTGCGCTCTATAGAGGCTTTCTTCTCGGCTGCTTCCCCTTGAAGTTTCTTAATATCCTCGAGAAGGTCCTGCCCCTGCTTTTCGAGCGCCCGAAACCCTCGAAAGCCGAAAAAGCCTACCAGCACAGCTGCAAGGGTGATCAGGATGGGGTAGACGACGACAAGAATATTGATAATGCTCAGAATGGTTTGAATGTTTGTCTCCTCCTGCTGGACCATCTGGAGTGTCGTATTGGCATCAGGAGTAGGAGTCGGGCTGGCAAGGTAGACAGTACTGTGAGCTGTTTGAGCAAGCACATGTGTACCAGGAATAATTGCTAGAAAACTAGAAGCCACGAGAAATAGTAGTGCGATACTCCACCAGAATCTCCGCCGTTGCATAAAAACCCTCCCTGTACATCAAGCCCATCAAAAAAGTATAAATCGTAAGATAGATGCCTTCTCATGGAAACGCTCGCATATATAAATTTAACGAAAACAGAGAAGAGAAATCACATACCACTAAGCGAGTGCTCTCATCGGATCACCCGAAAAAGCAGAATCTCCCAACTTCAAATTCTCTAGAGGATTATTCTTCACCTAGCAGGCGTTTCGTCAGTTGCGCCAAATCTATTGCAGAGCCAGTGATAGGAAACACATAGATGTTCCCCTGTAGAACAATCTCCGCTAATTGAGGGTCGGGGATGAAGGATGGTTTCTCTTGCCATAACCTGGCAAGCTCATCGGCGAACCGTCCACTACCCTCGATCACAATTATGGGGCGCCTCTGGCGCACATTGTTCATCACCTCGCTTTTGGCAATAGAACCACCGTTGACAAGCACAGCTACTGAAGGATGGCCTGCAGAAAGCATCTTCGCCAACTCGTACATCGTTTCCGTCTCGCTTCCCCACTCATCGGACGCTACCAGGACAAAGTGTGAGTGGTTTGGCTCGAGGGGCGCTCCTTCATTTCCGCTCAGGTCTGTTGGCTTGCCAGGATAGCTGACACTGCCAGCTGGTGCAATCCCTAAAAGGGGTGATCTTCGCTGTTGTTGAGCTACCGCCTGACCCATGATCGCCATCACTCCCGCCTGTGTACCACCATCGATGATCAGTGCTTTGACAGAGGCAGCAGCCTGAGCAATACCACGAGTAAATAATCGGACCAGGTCCGGATGCGCTTGCTCATCCATCTGAGAGGCACCACCAGCGATAATAATCACTGCATTAGGCCGTTGTAGATCTAACGCATGCAGAAGATCGCTAGTACGGGTACCAACGTGAGGAAGAATAGCCTGCGCCTGATTCCCGTTGGGGAAGTTGATTTCCCGTTTGTTTATACCTTGAGACGCTGCCTGAGTATCCATGAGCTGGCTTCCATTTAAGTAGAGTATTAACCGCTAAGTTGATGAGAAAGTTCTAGAAGCATAGTACCACTTTCAGGAAGGCTTGAAAAGCTCTGTTTCGTAAGAAGGCATAATCTTCGACATTGCAGAAATGAATACTCGAGGAGATGAACTAGCGGTACTATCATAAGCCTTTTAATATCGAACGAGAAGAACTGGACTCGTTTAATCAAGATGGTAGCGCCATAGAGTTGACATTTGATCAGTTTTAGGGAGGGAAGCAATTTGGCTAATCAGCAGCATCTTGACACGCTTAAACGGCAAGGAGTGCGGGTCTGGAACGCATGGAGAAAAAAGTACCCGGAAATCCGGCCAGACCTCATGAGAGCGGATCTTCACGGCGCTATACTCAACGGAGTGAACTTCCATCGGGCCAATCTCGAAGGGGCCAATCTTCACAAGGCAGTATTGAGCGCAGCTCGTCTTAGCCTTGCAGAATTCGACAGTGCTGATCTCAGCCAGGCCAACCTCAGCCATGCGGACCTGAGCGGTGCACATTTCAAGAGGACAAACCTCGAGGGTACTAACTTCGGCTACGTCTCTTTAGGAGATACCGAGTTTGCTCATGTGGACTTGAGCGCCGCAAAAGGACTCGGTGCTGCGCGCCATAACGGACCTTCAACTATTGGCCTCGATACCATCCACCGCTCAAAGGGTGCCATCCCGGAGAACTTCCTTCGAGGCATCGGTGTCCCAGAAGTCTTTCTCACCTTCCTCCGCTCACAAGGCGATGCACCTTTTGATTACTTCACCTGTTTTATAAGCTACTCAAGCGAGGATGAGGTCTTCGTCAAGCGCCTGCACGACGACCTGCAACGCAGAGGAGTGCGCTGCTGGTATGCCCCCGAAGTTCTCAAGCCCGGAGAAAATTTCCGAAGCCGCATCGACGATGCGATTCGGCAATACGATAAGCTCCTGCTCGTCCTCTCGAAGCACTCCATAGCCAGTGGATGGGTAGAGTATGAAGTAGGAACCGCTTTGCAGAAAGAGCATCATGGGAAACACTCCGTGCTTTTCCCAATTCGGCTGGATTCGGCTAGTATGAACTACGCGACAGGGTGGGCAGCATCAATCCAGAGCAAACGGCATATAGGTAACTTTGAGCACTGGAAACAGCAAGACATCTACCGGAAGGCATTGAATCGCTTGCTACTCGATCTTCAGGTCGAGAAGTAACCAACGAGTTCATAAGTTGACACCACAATACAAAAACCATATGTTACATATCAATAATTCATTGATCTTGAAGATTTTTCCAGATAGGTGAAGCGAGATCCAGGCTGATAAAAGCATCTTATTCAAAAAAGGACAACAATTGACATGAATACAGTGCCGAGTGACAGCGGCTACTTTTCTCTGGCAGTAGATGAAAGCGGTATTGAGTTTGTTTGTAAGGGGAACGAGGTGCTGGTAGTTCCGCTTACTCTAGAGTGAATCCTGCAAGGCGTATAATCCCCCTCCAGCTACGCTGGGGCTGACTTCGACTTGAATAGCTTGGGTGACTGGTAAATAACTCTTCTCCTGTCTTGATTGTTTTTAACAATCTGGAGGGTACCAAGGATGGCATGCGCTCTGAGCCGAAAAACCTGACAGCCCTCTCAATGCCCACAGCTGAAAAACCTTCCATGTTCATAGTCGAAAAAGTTGCTTTTTCCCTAGCCCTCTGGTAGTATTGCCGCACTGCTCATCTTTGCCGAGCCGATCGCCGAACAAGATGGTTACGCGCCATAGCAGATATCACGAGACGATCGCGGCCTCGGCGTGGGGCTAGCGCCTCCTGATGAACTCCGAACTTTTCAGTTTTGAAGCAAAAGGGTATCGCGGTGATACTAACGGGAACCACTGCCAGTCGCTATCGAGAGTAAGGAGCCTCGCATGATGGACGGAGACCGAAGTTCTCAGGACAAGTACACCCTGCCGGTCGAATTCGACGAGTTACTCGACCAGAGAAACTTTACCTACGTGAGCGTTTACGGCGAGATGAGCGGAGAACTCGATAATTTTGTCATATGGTTGGCGAAACCTCATGCGGAGGTTCGGGCTCGCGCAGAGGCTTTCATTCGCAGACTCTACGGACGAGACTTATCGTACCACCTCTTCCCGAGAACCTATGTGCGCGAAGCCCGCGGGTTGGCCCGGCTTGGTATGCATGAGGATGCTCCACTAGAGGTTTCCCAGAGGGTTCTGCGTCTGTACCAGGAGCTCTGGGATAGGTACCAGCGACATGCCGAAGAGCAGCGTACACGTGAGCAGGCTCGACTAGACCTTGAGCGCGCGAATCCCAAAATTGACGAGACGGGAACCTATATTGGCCCTGTAAAAGGAGCCTCTCTATGCGTATGGCGAGATCGATTCGGTTATACTCACGCTGCGCCAGCGTGGATGCAAAATCTCGCCCCAGGTCAGAAATTCATCGATGGTAAAGTGGTAGACCTTCCCCAAGGCGTAGGTGATCTAACTCCCATCATAGGCGTGGAAGTACCCCCGGACGACGCAAGCATCCTCAGTAAGCACGTTGTTGGGGACGCGCGTGAGGTACCAGGCGTTGTGGCTTCGAGTCCGCGCACGTTGTTTTTGTCGTGGCAAGGTGAGTGGGTTATTAGTACGCCGCGCACTGTGCATCAAGAAGGTGACCCTCTATTGGAAGTCGTCGAGTTCGACAGTGAGGATTTACCACATGTGGTTGGTGCCTGCGCTTCGTCGCTGTTTCGCTCGAAAGTTACGGGACGGGACGTTTTGGAAGACCTGCTTCTGATTTGGGGTGTGGTAGCAGATGCGCTCAACGAAGTCCAAGACTGGCTAGAATCCCGCATCGCATCCCATTCGAGTAAGGCACTATTCCGTACTTGGCCATTATCTCGGATAGCCATGCCTACGTGGGCCGAACTTGCTGACATGGGTGAGCGGCGTGTGACTCTCTACGTAGAGACCGACTTAGGCCTCGGTCGTAGTCGAATCGAGGCCACGCATCTTCAGGTCACTCGTGGTAACTATGCTCAATACTCCGATGCATTCTTCATGCGCTTCAAGCCTCGTGGTAAGATGCTGTTGTGGCAGATCACGGAGACGTCCCACCCCAATCTCGTCGCCTTGTTAGGGTGGGAGCATCCTGATCTACAGGAGCTTAGGGTGGAAGAAGGGTATGCCATAAAGAAGAGTAAGTATATAAGTGCTGACGCGAGGTGGGAGCACGAGTTCGACGCTGCACCCCGTTTCTACATCGAGACCCATCCTCTGGTACGCGTCGTGCTCGACTTACGCGGAGAGACAGTCCACACTCGGAGCATTAACCTCTCGGATGCCGTTTCTGCTTCGATGAGCATGCCACCAGAGCTTGGACGACCCGTCGTGGTGCCGTTCGCACTTCCTGCGTCGCAGATGGAGGAACCCGCAGTACCATCCAAGAGATTGCTCTTTGTGAGCTATCACCATTCGCGAGATGCTTCTTACCGCGCGCGCTTTGAGCAAGATTTTCACGAGTTGTTCGAGAGCGTGTCGATTTACCCCGGAGAGATCAACACAAAGGCATCTGAGCTGTCCGTCAAGCATGATATCCGTACACGCATCAAAGAGTGTGAATGCCTCATCGTGTTGATCGGCGCAACTACCTACACGCGAAAGTGGGTGGACTACGAAATCCGCACCGCTCTGGACTCTACCCTTCCAGGCGGCTCACGTCCAGTCGTGGGGCTTTTGACGCCGGAATTGTCCCCGGCTGCGGCTGAGATTCGCGCTGAGATCGATAGTGCCCGTTCAAAGGGTAAACGACAAAACTACACCACCAGGAACATGTATGAAATCTCGGAAACACTAGGTGCGGAGATGCGGGCAAAAAGGGGCTTTGCGCTTCCCGCTCGGCTCGTGGACAACCTGCTCGCTGGCCAAGGGGTGCTAGCGGCATGGCCCGAGGACATCCACCAATTAGAAGCCCTCATTGCACAGGGACGGTCTGTCATCGGCAGACCCCTCAATGGTCGGAAATTGATGCGTACGGACGAGTCGTAACCTCGAAACGAAAGCTGTTTGGGAGCGATGCTGCTGGTGAGCCTCTCTAGCTCGGTAACTGTCCACCTCCATCATGTGGAGAATGACCGAGTGATGCTCGACGCGATCAATGGCGACCAGAGTGGTCATGGGATCTTTGAAGATGCGATTCCACTCGGAAAAGACCAGTTTGGTGGTCAGCATCACGGATTTGCGTTCGTAGCGCTCGACCAGGAAGGTGAAGAGAATCTCTATCTCATCGCGATCCTGCTAGATATAGCCGATATCATCCTGGATGACACAGGCGAAACGATCCAGCTTAGCCAGTTCCTGTGGGAGAGCCCTGTCCCGTTTCCGTCAGAGATACCCTGACAGGCCTACTATTTTGTTTCTGGCACAAAGGAAAAGTGGCTAAAGATAACTGGCCCATTATCATTGCCAAAGAGCAGGGAAAGCAGGGCGGATTGCGGTGCCGAGGCTGTATAGGATGTGACCAGTTGATTGTTGATATACAGGTCCTGGGTCATTGAGTGAAATGCGATGCGCAGCGCAACAGTTTTCTGTTTGTGGAAATGTCCAAGTGCGAACTGCTGACCCTGGAAAACGCCCAAAGGTGCCAGGCTATATCCAATACGTTTGGTCGCCCAAGTCCCATTGGCGCAGATGCTAAACTCGTACAGGTAAAAATGTATACCCCCATCTTCTGTTGTGTTTATGCCCGCGAAAAAACATTGATCGGCGGACGCACCTTGAAGCGTTGCCTGAAAAGAATAGGTAAACGCGTCGGGCAGGCCACCGAAACCACCGTTATCGAAATCTAAGAAGAATACATTTGCCTGGTTTAGCCGTGTGCCCGTGGGTGTGCAGGTCAGGGCGGCATTCGGGTGCGTCGGCTCAATAAAGGGACTCCATCTCTCAACCGTGGGATTGCAATTCCAGCCCGGCGCGAGCGCGGTGTACGGCGCGCTATTGTGCGCGTTTACAAGCTGGCTGGCAGCGCTCCGGCTCAGAGCTGGACCGGCTAAAGACGTATAGGTAAAATGCGAGAGATACAGCCTGGTCCCATTTGGATTGAAGTTATCGACCGTAAATAGGATGTTGTTAATCGAGGAGATTGCCGTGTTCGCTACTGTCGCAACCGTTTGCCCGTTTATTTTATATGTGCATAAAATGCCATTCACCTCGACCTCAAGCGTATAGCCCGGTGCCTGCTCCTGCCCAACCAATCTACCTGCATAGCCAGGTGTGCCGGATCCATGCACTTGCCAGAAGCCGGCTGCCAATAAGGTGAATTGCTGGCTGGAGGTGTCGTCAAAGATCATGTTAACGGCTGTGCGTGGATCATTACTGGTAAATTGGACGTGAATGCTGCTACGAAAATGCGGCGCAAATTGCCGTGGATAGCCATTTGTGCCCAGAAACTCGATCCAGCTCTGACCTCCGGTGGTCGAGTGATCTTGTGAAACTTCGAGCCGATCAGATTGATAGGTAAAATGGAAACCGAGGGCGTTGGCAAATGGATCCTGGGACCATAACCCCGGAGATGCCAGGGAGTAGGGACCGGGGACCGTAACGGCATAGGGTGTCATGGGAGATTCCCGAGTGATAGTTGGAATGATCGACCCGTTGACCACCAGCGTGTTCAATACGAGCAAGCCGGCGATTACAGCGAAGAGATGTTCGCGGCTCGTCAGGGCTTTGTAATAGGTAATTGGTTGAAGCAAGCTCCTTTTGTTGATTCTTTTGGCGCTGAGAGGAATCCAGGCAAGAATATTTTTCCGTGCGATATTGGCGACCAGAAGGTTGATAAAAAAGACCAGCAGACCGTTCACAAAGAGCGAGCCATTGTGCGCTATCCAGGCGGCTAGAATTGACATCAGGCCGGTAATAATCAGCCGTCTCCTAACACTTCTCAGGGAGGTTGTGCCTCTCAGCATTTGTATAATCGTCAAATAATTAATACCGATGGCCAGAAGCAGGCACGCGCTACTGAGCGGCGGAACAACGGTATGAGATATATTGCCCATGAACATCAGATATTCCAGAAGGGAAAGCAACCAGGCGCTTCCCCAGCCCACGGCCAAAATCATAAGGAGAATGCCATTGCCGTGTTTCGTCGAGATCAGCGATTTTAGCTGATTTTCGGGCACGTAGGGGAAAACAGGGTGCTTATCTTTTTTGAGTTGCTCAAAATGTCTCACCCATTGTTTCCAGAACTGGTCCTCGACAGGTCGGCGATAGTCGATCCATTGGATGCGGGTTAACGTCCCTTTAGAAGGTTTTATACTGCGGGCTAGCACATAGATGATCGGCCTGGAGTTTTTGTGCTGGTCAGCTTGCTTTAGTGGGCTATCGTCGGCAAAGGGAGAGAGGAGGATCAGGTCGCACTGTGCGTCCTTGCGCCGCTCAGTCGTTTTATAGCCTCTGCGGTGGAGCATGGCCCTGATGTCGTTGGCGATGGCGCGATCTTCTTTACTCGCGTCGATATAATACGAGCGATATTCTGGGGGGCGCGAAACTCTAATGTTCGGCAATTTACTGATCCATTGCGCGTTGCCTTTCTGGCGTATGGTTTGCGAGGCCTTGCCCGTGGGGAGCCAGCGTAGAATCGCGCCTCGCCCGTCACGCATGTTATACATCACGCAAAAGACGATGAGCAGGATAATGATGAGTAAGTACAGGATGAGGTGGAAACAGGAGAGGAGAAATACCCCTTCATCGAAGGGCAGCGCGGACGCGCTTTGCGCCAAAAGATCGTTGGCAGCAGAAAAGAAAGCAATATTTTCATACATGCTGAAGTAGTCTTGCAAAAGAATAATGATGCCCAGACCTAGCACGTCGCGCAACATGACATTAAAAAAATCGCTTGCCTGCACTTCTTTCCTTCTAATAAACTTGAAGGTAAAAAGAGCAAGCGTTATTTCGACAAACAGGGTAATGTAGTGGGCGATGGCAGCGGGGACGAGGAAGAGGATCTCGCCGACTTTGCCGTGAAGAATGTCGCGAATATAGCCCATGACTTGATTCAAGAGGTCTGCCACAATGGTCCCCGAACCATATTTCCAGACCTCTGTGAACGCCATGAGCAAGATGAGAAAAAGCGTGATCCATACAATAGCGAGTATCGGTTCCGTTTTGCGATTGAGTGGACCCGGAAGACGTTTGCGGTACGTTTTTTGATTGCTGATAGCATCGGCAAGTTTTATGACGCCTTTCCTGAAGCCTGCTCTCATATCGATAAAGACCTGCGCGTAGTCGTAAAGATCGATACTCATTTTTTCTCTTGTGGGAACTTTGCCGGGAACTTCTTGCTCAACGTATTCATGCTCAATGTGCAAATCTTTTCTGGTAATGTGCCCGCGGATCAGCAGATAAACCGATTTGTTGGCCCGGTAGGCCTGGCAGATTTCATCTTTTACGTATGGTGAGCGCAGGGATTCTTTGGTGGCGACCAGGACCATCCCCTCAGAGGATGCCAGGGCCTGACGTATATCATCCTCCCAGTTATTGCCCGGCGTAATCATCCAGGCATCCATCCAGGCATAGATACCACTACTATGCAAGGCATAGAAGAGAGACTCGGTAAAGTAAAAGTCTCTTCTCGAATAGGCGACAAAAACGTGTCTCGGTAAAACAGGTTGGCTTTGCCTGGTCGAGGGCTGACTCTGGGCAACGGGGAGCGAGGGCTGGCTACTTGCGGGTGAACTGCCCGTCGCACTATCTGCGTCCTTGACTGCCTCCTGTGTCTTGCGGTACTGATTCACATTCAGGGGTACCAATCTCACACGGCGAAAATTGCTTCCTGGCTGAGTCTCCCTCTTTGAGAGTTGCCCTGCGAAACGCAGATTAGTATGAGAAGATGGAGACTGTGGAGATGCCTGCTGGATAGATGAAGCATGTGGTTTCTGGGTGAGTTCAAGCACCCTGATCGTCTGTGTGCGTATGTCCTCCAGCTTCGCTCCCAGACTTTCCAGCACACCTGCTGCGATACCTTCGCCCTCCCTCACCAAACCAAGCAAGATGTGTTCTGTACCGATATAGTGGTGGTTCATACGCCTGGCTTCATCTACTGCCAGTTCGATCACCTTTTTGGCACGCGGAGTCAGGCCGATTTCGCCGGCTACGATTCGGTCGCTGCGTGAGATGATGAACACGACGGCCTGACGCACTTTGGGTAGCTTTATCCCCAGGCTTTCTAACACGTGCGCCGCCACACCTTCTCCCTCGTGTACCAGGCCGAGCAGTAAGTGCTCGGTGCCGATATAGTTGTGCTGGAAGCTTTGAGCCTCTTCTTGAGCCAGGCTCAACACTTTCCGGGCTTGCTCCGTGAACTTATCAAAACTGTCTCTGTTATCCACTATTTCTTACTCATAACACTTCTTTAAGATCTTTCAGCAAAGCTACCCGGTCAGGCAACTCTCTTGCTTCCAAAATGGGAGAAATCTGCGCAAGCGAAGTTCTGCTATGCAAGCCGATTGATATCTGTTCTTTCTGTAAGAACGACAGCAATCTACGGAAATTGTCAAAGAATCGGCAGTAGTCAGAACAATAGGCTGGAATAGTAGCACACTGGAACCCGTCTTTCTAGAAATCTATAAAGAGCGAAAATCAAGAGTACCCATGCTTGGTTACGTAATAGGCTACCCCGATACAAAGCGCTAGTAGAAGGATACCTATGAGTGCATCTTTAAGCAGCTTTTCAATATTAAGCTGGTAAAGGTAGCGCATCAGGGCGTTACATCCCTCTGGTGTCATTTGTTCGGGATCTTTATTTCTATGAAATGGCAGATATTCACGCCCTTCAAGCATACCGAGGCTTCTTACCCCCTCCTCAACGAGAGGGATAATGGGTTTTCCCGCTTTGAGTGCATATCCAATTTCCTGCTGGACATAATCAGAGCCGGTGCTATGCTGCGTGATAAAAGCTAGTACCACATCTGCTTTATTTATTTCGCTCTGAATTTTCTCAGCAATATATCTTCCCGGTTGTTGGTCATCTTGAAAAAGATAAGTAGAGTGCCCTGCGGCTGTGAGCAGATCCCTGTATGACTTGATCCAAGATGCATCTTTACCGCTGTAACTACAAAAAATGGCGACCATACTCTACAATTCCTCCATATGTCAGAATAGTTGAAGCCTATTTTCCCCTACTTTACACCTACCGTCAAGCAAAACTGCTAACGATGTAAAGAGTATAGCCTTGAGCCTGGTGGATCGTGTTGGGGAACCACGAGTCGCGAGAAAGCTTCGCTCTTTTAATGCCTATTACGAGCAAGCTCTCAATCTTTTACTCGTTGATATATGTTCAGGCAGATTAAAGTTGGAAAGCCTTGTGCCTATTCGTCTCTCCTTTGCAACGAATCAATATTTGTGTATACTACCTCAAAACAAAGAAACACAAAATCAATTTACCACCTCTGTGGAGATGAACACGATGATAGCAGACAGTACGATTGGCAGTAGCACCAGCGTTCAGCCACGTGTCTTCATCTCCTATGCACGTTCGGACGGAGAGGATTTCGCCAGGGACTTACGCCAACGCCTCCGGGCAGAGGGCATTCCACTGTGGCAGGATCGGATAGGCATGGAGGGCGGGCAGGACTGGTGGCTCCAGATCGTCGAGGCATTGGATCATGTTGAGTTTATGGTGCTGGTAATGACGCCTGCAGCTTTGAAGTCGGAGATTGTACGCAAAGAATGGCGATATGCTCGACAGCAGGGAGTATGTGTGTTCCCCGTGAAGGTAGTTGCCGACCTTCAAATCAGTAGTTTGCCCCACTGGATGCGCAGCGCCCACTTCTACGACCTCAACTATGAGTGGCAGAAGTTTCTCAATGACCTGAATACTCGTTGCCAGCAACCGCGAGTTCCCTTCATGGTCGAAGACTTACCCCCTGACTTTGTGCCGCGCCCTTATGAATTTGAGGCCTTGATGGACAAATTGCTGGACGAGAAACGTGAAGAACCCGTTGCGATCACAGCGGCGTTACGTGGCGCAGGGGGCTACGGCAAGACCACGATGGTGAAAGCACTCTGCTATGATGAGCGCATCCAGCAGGCTTTTGACGATGGCATCCTTTGGGTGACACTCGGTGAAAATCCCGGCAACCTGGTGGGCAAAGTCGAAGACCTGATCTACATGCTTTACAAAGAGCGGCCCGGTTTCTCCAGCATCGATGCTGTAAGCGCTCGCTTATCCGAACTGCTGGCTGATCGTGATATTCTTTTGGTAATTGATGATGTGTGGGATGCCGCGCATCTCAGGCCCTTTCTGCAAGGTGGCAAACGCTGCGCCCGCCTGATCACCACCCGCAATGAAAATGTGCTTCCTGCAAATACCCAGACTCTTCCTGTGGATGCAATGCGACCACAGGAAGCTGTGCAACTACTCTCCGCTGGTCTAGAGCATAAGATACAATCTGCAAGCGATAAACAAGCCCTCCGTGACCTCGCTCAACAACTTGGTGAATGGCCCCTGCTCCTCAAGTTGGCGAATGGCGTGCTACAAGAGCGTGTCCATCAAAGGGAACCGCTGCTTAACGCGTTGGCCTACCTCGAGAAAGCGTTAGCCAAACGGGGTCTCACTGCCTTCGATGCCAGGAACTCGTCATCTCGCAATTCGGCAGTGAGTGCAACCCTGCGGGTTAGCTTCGAGCTATTGACAGGAAATGATTATGCCCGCTATAAAGAACTGGCTATCTTTCCTGAAGATATCGATATTCCGCTCGTAACCCTGCAAAAGCTCTGGAGCAAAACAGGGGGAATGGATGACATCGACACAGAAGAACTATGTCGCTATCTATATCAGCACTCCATGCTCCTGCGCTTCGATCTGGCTACTCGTAGCATTCGCCTGCATGATGTAATACGAGGCTACCTGGAATACGAGGCGAGAAAAGAACTCCCCCTCATTCATCGACAATTGCTCGATGCCTATCAAGTTACTCGGTGGTCTATGCTCCCGGATGATGAACCCTACCTGTGGGATCATCTCGCTGAGCACTTGACTGCTGCCGGACGTACAAATGAGCTGCTTGCTACACTACAGGATGGAACATATCTCACGCGTAAAGTATGGCTGCGGAATGCGTCCGGAATTGACATCGACATCACTCGCGCGATGAAGGAGGTTCCATCCGATATTATCCTGCCGCTGCTCAAACAATGTATCAGACAGATGAGCCATCTGCTCAATCAGTGCAAAACACCAAAGGAAGTTACGGCTACACTTCATCGGGCTTTTTCCCCTCAGCCTGATTTGTCTGTTGCCTGCACATCCTTAGAAAAAGAACTTTCTCGTCCCTTTCTCACCTCCTGGCATCCCTTTCCTTCTCTCATAAACGCACGCCTCCTTCGCATCCTCATTGGACATACCGGTTGGGTGAATGAATGTGCGGTGAGTCCCAATGGGAACTTTATTGTGTCGACTTCTGGTGACCAGACTCTCAAGGTATGGGATGCCCATACTGGCGTTGTGCAATTCACCCTCAGGGGACATACCGATGTAGTGAACGGATGTGCAGTAAGCCCCGACAGCAACACTATTGTCTCGACTGCGGGCGACCAGACTCTCAAGGTGTGGGATGCCCAGACGGGGATGGAGCGGCTCACCCTTAAAGGGCATACTGATCGGGTAAATGGATGTACGGTAAGCCCTGATGGCAACACGATTATCTCAGCCTCCAGCGATGGCACTCTCAAGCTATGGGATGCTCATAGCGGGTTGGAGCGAATGACCTTCCGGGGGCATACTGATCGGGTAAATGGATGTACGGTAAGCCCTGATGGCAACACGATTGTTTCGGTTTCTCATGATCAGACCCTCAAACTGTGGGATGCTCATACGGGTATTGTACAGGTTACCCTTAAAGGACATACCGGTGCGGTGTATGTAGGTGTGGTGAGTCCCGACGGTAATACCATCGTTTCGTCTTCTCACGACCAGACCCTCAAAGTGTGGGATGCTCATACGGGGCTGGAGCGATCGACCCTCCGTGGGCATACTGGCGCAATATATGGATGTGCAATGAGTCCTGATGGCAGCACCATTGTCTCAGCCTCCGATGACCGCACTCTCAGGCTATGGGATATCCATACTGGAGCAGAACGATCCATGCTTACGGGGCATTCTGATGCAGTGAATGGATGTGCGGTAAGCCCTGATGGCAGCACCATTGTCTCAGCCTCCGATGACCGCACTCTCAGGCTATGGGATGCTCGCACCGACGTTGAGCAGTTTACCTCCAATGGACATACTGATTGGGTGTATGGATGCGCGGTAAGTCCCGACGGCAATACGATTGTCTCAGCCTCCGATGACCGCACCCTCAAGCTATGGGATGCCCGTACTGGAACTGAAAGGCTCACTCTCAGAGGACATACTGATTGGGTACGTGGGTGTACGATGAGCCCTGACGGCAACACGATTGTCTCGGCCTCCTGGGATGGCACCCTCAAGGTGTGGGATGCCCGTACCGGGGTAGAGCGGCTGACTCTCAAAGGGCACACTGATCGGGTAAGCGCATGTGCAGTAAGTCCCGATGGCAACACCATTATTTCAGCCTCCGATGACCGCACTCTCAAACTGTGGGATATCCATACGGGTATGGAACGGCTCACCCTTAGAGGGCACACGGACTGGATACGTGGGTGTGCAATCAGTTCCGATGGCAATACCATTGTCTCAGCTTCCTGGGACGGGACCTCCAAGCTATGGGATGCTCATACGGGGGAGGAGCGCTCCACTCTCCGAGGGCATACTGATGGAGTGAATGGCTGTGCTGTGAGTCCTGATGGCAACACCATCGTTTCGGCTTCCCATGACCAGACACTCAAGCTCTGGGATGCCCATACTGGTGCTGAGCGGCTCACCCTCCGCGGGCATACTGATGCGGCATATGGATGCGCAATCAGTCCGAACGGAGACTATCTTGTCTCGGCCTCTGATGACCAGACCCTCAAGCTGTGGGATATGCTTACCGGGGTTTGTCTGGATGAACTGGCGGCAGATGGATATTTTTTTGGATGCGCTTTTAGCTTTGATGGCGTTCATCTTGCTGCTGTAGGAAGGCAAGGAGTCTTTTTTCTTCAGTTGCTGCGCTAGTATTCACGCCTTATACGTTAGATTGCTCGGATGAACCTGACTCAATAGAGGCGTTTTTGTATGGTACAATAGTGCTACGGGTGCTTGCTGCCAACATTCAAAAGCCAAACAGATTATCGGCTGGCATGCATTGTGGCTATCGAAGCTACTTCGCATCTCCTCTGTCTAACAAAGTTAAAAAGCGTTGGGAATCTGTTATACTTTGACGACTGGCTCATGTGCTCTGTTGTGGTCAAGGTCCATCCATTTGCGACAAGACTCTGAAATGATTCAGGTGGCTGTATTTTCATGTCGCAAGCATATTAAAGTTTTCTCCATCTCCATAAGCGAGCAGTACCAATGTGATCTGAAAGCCCCTAGATTCTTTCAAAGATCAGCCTTTCGGGGTTGAAGAAGCTGCTCTACTTCTGAGCGTAGCAAGTAAACCTTCCTATCTCCTTCAATTTTGATTTCACGGAGTTTACCTAATTTGATCTGCTTTATAAACCACTCACGTGATTTATTAAAAATCCTTTCAGCTTCTGCAATCCAAATCAGTTCCTGAGGCTTTACAGTCATGCCACGCTCCATATCCATAGTATATTTAGCTGGACAGACTGTCAGCTTTTTCGAGTCTGCCATTTACACAAACTTGAGAGCGGTTTCGAGGAGAACTTGATGGCATCTCTCCGATTTCCAACCGACGAGCGACGCTCGAGAAAGCGATCCTATTGATGTACTCTTTGTCAATCACATGCCGGTACTCCATAGCTTACATTGCTTTTCTATGTATTTGCGCATCAAGACTTGGAGATGCTGGCCACGGTCGGTAGCCATCGGCTTTGCTGCGTTCTGTAGCGAGACTCTGTAGCCGCTGCTCATTATGATGACCGAAACGAACGCAGCGAGGTCGAGCAGCAAACAGCGATCCGGTAGCACACGTCATGGTTGGGATCGTTGAAAGGCTTCGATCATCTGCTGGGCGATCTGCCGATGATGGCGGAAGCGGCCCGGGATTGCAATTGACCGCTTTTCCTGGAGTTGACAGACGGTGCCGCCTCTCTTTGACCGCTTGATGCGCCAGTCATCTGATGGAAGAAACGCCACTGCGCTGACCCGTCCGAGAATGTTATGGGCGATCCCGGTTGGAAAGATGACAATCAGTTCCTGACGATCGGGTAGCTGGCTCACCCATAACGCGGCGACGAACAGGCTCACGGCATAGAGCAGAAACACTGCAGGGGGAATCAGCAGCGCCGCCGCAGTGATACCGATACTAAGACCCAGGAAGGTCAAGGTGTCCACCGCGCTCATCCGACCGCCAGCAAACACCTGCTCATCTGGAAGAGGCGCGTGTGCCATGGCGCGCGCGAGAACGAAGTGCGCAGCCTGTTCCCGTCGTGTGGTCATACCCTCTGGCAGCACACCAGCCTTGTCCAATGCATAGAGCACCGGCCAGAAGTCGCTGAGACCTCCGCGTCGTAGCCGCACATTAGCCTGAACGTAAGAACGCCAGTGTTCTGGAATGGTTGGACAGCGTTGGATGACGAAGCCGAGAATGGGCTTGTCTTGCTTCGCAGCAATCTCAATTTCCTTGCATATGTAACCGGACGCCACCGTTGCGGGCGAGATGAGCAAGATGAGCGCAGCGCACTGCCCGATCGCCCTTTTGATCTCTTCTTCCCAGCGCGTGCCCACCTTCAGGCGACTGCGATCCACCCACGGCTCCAGGCCACAGTTACGCAGGGTGCTTTCGAGGGTATGGGCCATGAACTCATCGCGATGCGCGTAACTGAGAAAGATGAGCGGTTTCTGCCCGTTGTAGGAGATGGGGGACGCTGGCTGCTGCGTCTGGTGAAACGCAGCAACGATGTACTCGGAGATTTCCCGCGCGCGCCGGGGAGCCGAATACAGAAACGGCGTCAATTTCGTATCGTAGATCGCCGGGATCGTGACCACGTGGCGAGTTCCCGTATCGAGGGTGAGGACCAACCGGGTGATCGTGGTTTTTTTGCGACCTTTCTTGACCACGGTCTCCTGGATGTCAATCGCCTTCAGTCGAGCAAAAGGATATGCTTCGAAGCCTGTCGCCGCATAGTTCACGAATCCGTCTGGCGTGATGACGATCACCGGTCCATCTTTCACGTACCCCCATAGTCGCCAGCGAGAGACATCAGCCGCCAGGAGTAGAAAAAACCCACCAACCACAACATATGCGAGCCAGTTCACTGGATTGATCAGCCAGGCAAGGAGCGACAGGATGACCACCGCTACGCACATGAGGAGTGTTTTCACCGTGATGCGGCGCTGGAGCCGCCCAAACCCGCGGTAGACCTGCCAGTTAGGCGGGGTCAGTCCATTCTGGGCGCGTGCCAGCACGACCTCACCGTCATAGAACGGCCGATCAGGCGGCCAGAGGCTGAGGCCCTCCATATCGAGCGCCAGGACCAGGTCGCGCCACCCGGTCCAGAAACTCTGGGAGAAGTCGCTCCACTGAGTTTTTTCGAGCAAGTCGTGTTTACCGCGCATGAGCAGCGGGAACAAAGGACATTGCGCTTCTGTGGCGGTATCGATCGCCGCTTCGACCAACACCATGTCTTCTGCAGGGGAGCCAAGCACGACGCAGACTGCAGCAAATGGCGACGCCAGCCGGAGTTGCTGTGCATCGTTCACAAGCGAGACGCGCAAACCACGCCCGGTCAACAGACGGTCGATCCGGTCACTAAATGATTGTTCCTTTGCTGGAGCACAGATGACGATGTGCGGGGCTTCGGTCATATACTCTCTCCCTCAGGCGCACTGCGTGAGTATGGCGGATAGACAGCCAGGTCATTTCGAAAGGCTAATAACGCTGGAATCTGCGCCTTTTACTCCCGCCCAGTTTCGTCTTCACTCCCGTGTGGGGGTGCCCTTTGAGAGCCTCTAGGCCTTCTTCTCGCCAATCGGCTTCTCCTGGTCTTGGTGCTCCCATACCGCCTAGTCTAGCACAGTTTACTTCCCTCTGCCGAAATCAAAAAGGAAGTACTAGAAGTCAGTTTGAAGAGCCTTTAACAGTCCAGCCAGAGCTACCTCATATCCTTGCGCAATAGCGTCGTATCTGTGGAGTATCCTCCAGATCGGAGGCATAGTACTCTCGTCAAATGGTTGAGCAACAAATGGGATGACTCCACTCATTTCACCCTTCACCTTCAGATTTATAGCAGCGTCGACTTCCATGCGGACGACTTCCGAACTTAAAGCTTTCGGTGTTACTACCAGCACTAACCACTTGCATTTGCCCAAACCCTCGTTAATACGCCGATAGAAATCTCCATGTTGTATACCATCAATATCTACCCAGACGCTAATTCCTGCCCGCTCTATATCGGCCACAAACTGGGAAACGAAGATCTTGTCTTCGCTTGAGTGGCTAATGAAAACACCGTTTTTCTGCTTCAGCCTCGGTTCGAATGCTAATATCTGCAATCCACCGATCACCCGCTGTGCAGCGCTGAATCCGTCGAGGCTCATAACATCGATAGCGCGCAAATTGCTAAGTAAACCGTGAAGAGCAGCTTGGGCACGAATGACGGGTATGACCTCGACTCCACGAGCAGTAGCAGCCAAGACCTCCTTAGCCATCCACTCCGACCGTTGCACTTCAGGCGTGACAATGACAAGAACCACCCGATTTTGCAAGTTAGTGCTAATTGTCTCTGTGATGTTTTGTCCTGGCTCTAAGTCAGTTTCATCAAACCAGGTAGGGTATCCAGCATCTCTTAGGGTCTGAACAAAGGTATGAAGCCACTTGTCGTTGTATTGAGTGTGACTGATAAAGAGAGATTGCTTTTCCATAATTGGCTCTTTGCACTTCAGTTCTTTAGCTCAATGATGCTCGCTGCCACAAATATATCATATACGTAGACCTGCTCGGTACTGATTAGTACACTCTATTATCAAATCGTAGAGCAAGCCAAAAAACCCTGGGAAGCCTGCCCTTATGGATGGACCTCCTGCCTCGCCTGTTTTTGTATAAAAAGGTCTAGGAAGCTTGTTCTAGAGGCGCTGAATGCATAACCTCCTGCCTTGAGAATTATCGAAATCTTCTGCCCCGAAGTTTTCGGTTATTATCGGGAAAAGTGAGCGAAGTCTTCTGCCGGGGGAACGGGAAAGCTCTTGTCAGCGCACTATCAATTACAGAATACCTACTTGATCGTCTTGGACAGCCGATCTATACCGAGTGAGCGGTGGCCTTGCGCTCCCCTGTCTTCCCAACAGGCTGTCACAAGCTTAACCTTATCTCTCTGTGCAAATTTTGACATCTTGCACTGCTGCTAAGTCTTAATCAAGCAAACCAAACAGATACTTGAGACCTGGCTCCAAACCTTGCTCCCAGGTGGCCCAGTTATGCCCGCTCGGGAGTTCTTCGTATCTATGAAGGTAGCCTTTGTCTGCCAGTGCGGCAAAGCGGACGCTTTGGCAACATGGTCTCAGTTTTCAGGTGCAACGCCAGTGCCTTGCTTACCGGTGTCGGCGCGGCCAAGTAGGTCGAGAAACACTTGAGCGCGTCGAGCTGAGCGGCGCGGGTATTGTCGGTTTGATCAGCGTGGTACTCAGCGAAGGTATCGATCCAGCGCGCGTGATCGGTAGCCAGACCTGTCCCCACTACGCCGTCCGTCGCCGTAGGAGTCAGAGGTGAGTATGTGCGATATCATGTGTTACCGGGTTTGGAAATGTTCATAAGTGGCCAGCCTGCCGGTTTATGCAGTTCGTGTCCGGACAGGCGAATCGCTGTGATCTGCCTGACCATTTCTCCTTTCTTGAAGGGGTCTATTGGCAAGCGGCCGATCACTGTTCGGCAGCCAGCGCAGCGCACGACAATCTGCCCGTTCTCGGGGTCTGGATGTTGAGTGACCCAGGCATCGGGGTCGTTACCACCTGTTAACCAGTACACGACCTCCTCGCCCTGGCTGGCAAACACCGGGTCACTAGAGAGATCGCCGGTTATGCTTTGCCGGATTTTCTGTTCAACTGTCAGTTCTGTAGTCATTGCGGTTCGTCTCCTCTGCTGCTGTAATATTTTCAGTGAGCAATGCCCAATGCCCAATACTTAATGAAGCCCTTATTTTACTTGACGCTGGCCATCGTTCTGATCATTCTTCACTGGCCGGCGGAGTTTGAAGAAGATCTGCATTGCTCTCAGCGCGCCAGTTACCAATGAGAAGGGTAGCACGATCAGCGACCAGAAGGTCAGGTCAGGGGCATAGAGCCGTAAAATAGACCATGATGCCTCGGTCCACTTGGGAAGGCCATTAAGGACGCTGAGCGGCACAGCGACCTCGTAGATGAGCGGGAGTACAATTCGCCGGGCCAGCGCGATAGGCTGCCGTGGGAGTGGTTGCCGCCAGCCCTGAAGAAGTCTCACAAGCGACCTTACCTGAAGCACGAAGAGCACGGTAATCGATGTATCCAGAGCAAGGTAGAACGTTCTTGCACCGGGTCTACTCGTGCGTGGTCGGCGTCCGATAAGCAGATCAGCTACTCCCGTCGCAATACGCCACGTCCCCAACTTTCCGGCTGCTTCCACCTGGCCGACGAGCGCATTATTCGCGTTCGTGAGAACAATGATCCCCCACTGGCCCTCGGAGACCAGAATCATATCGGCATGGAAGTTCGCGGTATCACCTGCATGAGTGAGCATGGCTATCCCATTGATGGACTCGCCCACCAATCCCATCCCATAGTGAGCGTCTGTTGACCCGATAACAGCTTCAGACCGATGCAGTTCTGCTACACCGTCAGGTGAGAGGATCGAAGTTCCACCATACCATCCACCATTCAGGTGTGCAATGAGGTAGTGCGCCATATCCTCGGCGCTGCTGAGAAGAAAGCCAGCAGGCAGCGCATCTGAAAGATAGGGAAGGTGCGCGGGAAAAGGCATCCCAAACCACCAGCAGTAGCCCGTCGCCATTCCATCTTGTAGCGCATTACTCTGAGATGCGAAGCTGTGGTGCATCTCTAATGGATTGAAAATATGCTGCTGGATATATGACCCGTATGGTTGACCGGAAACTATCTGGATAAGCAGCCCGAGGATCAGGTAATTGGCGTTGGAATACTGGAAAGTTGAACCAACAGACTTTGTGACCGCTACTGTCCTTAGTTCGCGTACTCGCTGCTCTATAGTTGCGTTGCCTTTCCCTGTGAGCAACTGCCGGCCTGCATAACGCGAGATGCCGCTCATGTGGTTCAAGAGATGTCGTGGGGTAATCTGGGCCGAGGTCGGCAAATCGTGCAGGCGGAACCAGGGGATATAGCGCTGTACCGGTGCATCTAGCTCCAGCTTGTCGGCCTCGACCAGCTGCATGATCGCCAGGGCTGTGAACGATTTGGTAAGCGAGCCGATAATAAACGGCGTCTGTGGAGTGACAGGTCGGCCAGATGGATCGGCCGCTCCGAAACCCCGCAAGTGGATGATCCGGTCACCATTGACAATGGCCATTGCTAGGCCAGGAAGTCTTGTAACCCGCATCTGCGCTCTGACGTAGGCATCGATCGCCTCAAGCACCGATAGGGGTATATCCTGGTCCGCTATGGACATCTTACTCTCCTCTTCTGCTTAACTCGTGAAGACGGCGAATACCCTGTTCGTCGAGGGCGTAGGAATAGGCCACCCGGCCCTGAGCCAGGGACTTACCCTCCATCTTGCGAAATCCGAGGTGGCGTACCAGTCGATCACCCTCCTGGGTGGCCGTGACCGTATAGATCTTCTCTATCTGGTAACCGTGGTCCAGGAAGTCCAAAATGACATCAGCGAAACGGGTTATCATGACCCCTGCGTAAAGGGCACGCATTTCCGCTGGCAGGTAGGGATCCATCGCCATGACATCGATATAGAGATGCTGCGGCGAACCAGGGACAATTGGAAGTACTTCTTTGACGGTAATCTCACGCTCGATACGGCGTCCGGTGAGCAGATCATCGAGAAACTCGGAGGGAAAGTGAAAAAGAGAGAGGTACCCAACCACCTTCCCATGCACTTTCAGGCTCCAGAAGGTGTACTCGCTCTTCTGCTGGAAAGCTATGCGCTCTGGCAGTGGAGTGATGAACTCGCTGCCGAAGCAGCGCTTGCCAATTTCCACCTCCTCGACCTGGTCACCTGGCGAGGATTTCGAGAAGATAATTTTCGAGAGTGAGTATTGCTCAGCCGTCATGCTCATCGCGAGCGCGAGCGCGTCAATATCACGCTTGGGGTACACAGCCTGCTTCATTCCGGGCAACGTCCTTTTAGGAAACCAGGGTTCGGCGGTCTGACGGAAAAAGGCGCTCCTGCTCATACCGAGAACCTCCTGTGCCTTTCGCGCTTTGTAATAGACCATCCCCTGCTGATCGGTGATGGTATCGCGCCCAGCCGTACGCTCTCGTCGTTTCTCAGTCGCCTGTCTATGCTCTGTCATTCGGTATCTCCCCCTCCTTTTCCAAACTATACACAGTGGGCGTATACTTTGTCAACGAATTAGACGATTCTTCCTTATTTGGGATATTTGGGACTTTTTTTATAATTGAGACGATATTGATTATTTCAACGTTTTAGCTTATACTTTATCAAGGTGAGGGATCGTCGACGCTGCTAGCGTTACGAGACGAAAGGATGGTACCCATGAAAGCGTCAGATGAAGCTGGAAGGCGTGCATTCGTAGCAAGGTCAACGTAAGTAGGAGATGCCACCCCACCCATGCCAGTGTTCGCGGCACTGGCGGGTGGAGCAGCGTAGCCAGCAACCCAATTAGCACAGTTAACGCACAGTACGTCGTGAGCGCTGGCATGAGCATAGTATAGCCTCTTGTCGGCGCAAGTACAACACAACCGCCACAGGAGGCTATCTTTATGGCAACAACACAACGCACAGGATCGAAAGGCTTCAAGCCTTTTGAAGCTGATTCGGAATCGGTCCATCATCCCCCCTGGTTCACCTACTCGCTCGCCGGCATCGGTGTCCTGAGCGGCATCGGGGCGAACCTCTGGCAGGTGTTCACCTCGGTGGTCGCCTTTTTCAACTTGTTCGTGCAGGGCGCGGTGTACAAAAGCATGGACACGCACAGCCAGGGCAACGCGACAGCAGGCGCACTCGCGGTCAGCATCGGCATGGCCGTTGCCTTCCAGTTGGGAGTCATGTTCTTCGTGTTTCGCGTCCACAGGGAGTACAAAGAGCAAAAGGTGAAGGTCGGCGACAACATGCAGGCGGTGAAAACGACTGCCGTGCAGATGGTTGCCCACCACCGGCTCCTGCTCGCCTGGTCGCTGCTCTCCTTTATCGCCGATACCGTCGGCGACTTCACCTTCATTAACCTACTGTCAAACGATCCGTTCCTGCTGCTCGGCTATACCCTGTCCCTGTACGCAGTGAGTACCATCATCCTCTCCGCCTCCCTTGAGCGGCATTGGGCTGCGAAGATCGCACTGGAGAACTGGCGAGCTTTCAAAGCTTATACCAGGCTCATGCAATTGAAAGTCCGGGCGGCGCAGGCGAAGCAGGAGGACAAGTAAGATGAAAGAGGCACTGGACCGCTGGAAGGAGGGGTTGGGCATCCTCGCCTACTTCGGCTTTCTGGCCTACTTTACGCCCAAGGCCGAGGGCCTCGGTTGGGGCTACCGTGGACTGCTGTTCTGCGTCGTGGTGGGCGCGCTCTTCGTCTTCCTGCTTTACCTCATCGTGAAGCACATCGCGGAGTACATCAGCGACCACCGCGAGGAGGTCAATAGCTTCCGCGAGTACATGGGCATCGGAGCGCATCCGGAGCAGGCTAGACTCGGCTCGATTGGCACGGTTGAGGACCACACCGCCGAGGAGATCGATGCCATGCTGGCCACCAACCCCTACGCCAGCGCTGAGGTCATCGACAACGACAAATACACCCGCCTGCTCCCAACTGTCAGCAGCGACGAAGATAATCGCCTAGTGGACAAAGATGATCTGGAGCGCGATATCGATGAAGGGGCTGACAAGGGCAGGGTTGCCGCCATCATCGGTGAGAACCCGCGCCGCCGCCTGCTGTTGGCCGACAACTTCCAGCCCGATGCGAACGACCCGCTCGCCACCGGCGTGTTTGTGGTTGGCATCCCTGGATCGGGCAAAACCGTCACGCTGGCGCTGTTCCTAGAGCAGTACATCAAGCGGTTTCACCTGCCCGCGGTGGTCTTCGACATCGTCGGTGACTTGAAAAGCATCGTCGAAGACGGGCGCATCTGCCCTCGCGGGCTTGTCGCCATGCCGAACGCGCTGCCCAGCATGGCCCAGGTCGTCAGATACCGGATGCAGGTGATCGTGGACCTGCAGCAATGCCGACGTCCTGGCGAGGCGTTTCTCAACTACGAGCTGGCCGGCCAGCTCATCGCCCAGACCCTCAAGGACCTCATGAATGCGCAATCCGCTATCGACCCACAAAAGCGCCTGCCCTGCCTGGTCGGTCTGGACGAGACACATATCTGGGCGCCCCAGATTCCGCCATCCTACCTGTCCCCGATGACCGCAAAAGATCTGCTGGATACGCTCACCGTCGTCGCTACGACCGGCCGCAAGTATGGCGTAGTGCCGTTTTTCGCCGCACAGCGCATCCCGAAAGTCCACAAGGATATCATCGCTGGCTGCGAGACGCGCCTGCTAGGCAAAGCAGACCTGGATAACGACATCAGGCGCTACCGCGAGTATGTGAACTCCGAAGTCATCACCGATCGAGGGATCCGCCAGCTCCCCAGGGGATGCATGGTCGTATGCATGAATGGCGAGCGGCTGATCGTCCAGTTCTACCAGCGGGAAAGCCGCCACACCAGCCACACGCCGGGCGTCACGCAGGCACTCGACCATCTCGTGGGCAACGTCCCTCCCGAGTTGCTGGCAAGCATCAGCCGACCGCTCGAAGCAGCGCCATCTGTGTCAACACCCATCAGCCGCCCAAACACCCCTCCCACCGGAGGCTTCACGACCGCCATCCCCGCCCAGCTGCGCCGAGCGCGAGAAGTGTACCGATCAGGCATGTCTCATCGAGATCTCGCCCGGGCCATGGGCATTGACTCCAGGACAGCCATCGAACTCATACGGCAGCTCAGGACGCGCAGGCTCATCGGTGAGGGACAGGCGGAGCGGGTGCCGCTCGTTAGGGAAGGCAGCCCGGCGACACCACAAACGCCTGAGCTAACCAGAATTACCATTCTGCCGGTGCGCAGCGAGCAAAAACCGCAGCCCACGCTCAAGGAAGCGATTACCTGCTGGAACGAGCTGGTCGAGGCTGGGCAGAACCCCAGCAGGAACAACTTACAACAGGCACTCCTGGCCAAAGGCTTTGACTGCAAAGAGAACTGGGCACGCAAATTCTATGAAGACATCAAAGGCATGTTGAAAGATCAGCCGAAGGCATCGGTAGGCGGGTAAGTAAGTGGGTGGGTGCCCGGTGAACGCTCCAGCAGGAGCACCTTGAGCGAGAAAACAGACTCACCCACCTACCCACCTGACCACCTACCAACTGGAAAGGTGAGGATTCGATGACAACACAACGACACTGGTACAACGATCGAGAACTCTTCCTGCATGGCCTGGTGCGCAGCAATTATGTGACGGCTATCACCGACTGGTTTATGGGCCTAGTCGGCAAACTCACCGAGCTGGTGCTCTATGGCACCATCCTATACTCCTGCGCACAGCTCTACCCTGGCGTAGACTTGCCCGCCGGCCTCTCCCTGGCCGTGTTCCTCATCCAAATGGGTGCGCTTGATATTGGCGGACTCAGCCTCGCCAAGCTCGCGAGGCAAGCCCGGGAAGACGGCAACGCCGCCGGCGCGAAGCAAGCCGAGACGCTCTCCCGGTGGCTGATCGGGATTATGCTGACCGGCGTCGTCACTGTCGGAATCGAGCATGTGGTTTCCATCCCCGCACAGGCCCAGACCGGCGTGGAGATCGTCCTGGTCGTGGCTCGCTCCATCTGCTCTGTCCTGTATGGCCGTGTGGTGCATCTGCTGAAAGGTGAGGCAGCACGGGTTCAGCGCATCCCGGCCGCTGATGTCATGCACCACCTGCAGGCATGCACCGAGCAGTTACAGCGCATTGAGCAACGCTTCACTGACTTTCACCAGCAGCAGGTGTTTCAACTGCAGAACGTTGAAACAGGCTTTCAGGAATTGCTCCATGAAAGTCTTGCACCGATCGTCGCCACCCTTCAGTTTCATGGTGAAACACTTGCACTGCTGCCCACCTTCAACGAGCAGCTCGACCAGATTGGTACCGTTGCACAGTACCAGCTCCGCATTACCGAGGAAGTGACGCGGGTGAAAGCCACGCTGGAGAGCATTGGCAGTACTCCCCATACGGCAACAAACCAGCTGGCCCCGGCTACGCGCCAGGCCCGCGTCAAACCACTGCTCCAGCTCGCTCCAGGCAGGCCTCAAATAAGGTTCACCGGGGAGTTCGACAAGGCGCAGTTCGTTTACGCCTGCCTGCGAGAGAACCCTGACATGAAAATTGCAGACATCCAACAGCAGGCCGCTGAAAGGGGACAAACCATTTCAGTCGGAAGTGTGAGCCAGCACCGCAAAGCCTTTTTTGAAAGCCTGAAAGTAGCTGAAGGTGAAAGCCCCATTGAAACGGAAGCCGTCGCCGCAGGTCAGTAAATGAAAGCGAGAGTGAACATGAAAGTAACGCAGAGGAACCCGCTGAAAGAGGTGAGGGACACGATCACCTTTGCCACCGTCTTCACGCTCACGGTCACCGGCCCGGCCACGCTCATTGCAGGAGTCATCCTGCTCACCGTGAGACGCAGCGAGATGCTGAGTAGCATCGTCTTCGTCGGCATCCTCGCCGCGGCCATTCTCGGCATGTTCTGGTGGCCCAGAAGGCGACTCGCCCCCTTCAGGGGCAGCAAATCACCGTGCATGTCTTCGTCTCACACATCAGGATGCACCCCGAACTGCTGCCACAGGGAAGAACCGAGCTCGAGCTCGAACACTTCCGCAAGCAGTGGAGCGGACGCAAACAGATGGCCCTCGATGCTTGGATCAAGCAGTTCAGCGGGGAAACCCGCACAACCAGCCAGTTCCGTTAAAGCGCGTTGCCGGGTGAAATCTCCGGCCTGGCTCTCCGGCTGTCGTTTTTGTAGCGCGTTTTTCATCGGCTCAAGCCGTATAGAGGCGAAGCCTGGTTTTCGTCTCAGATTGCCCTGAGTGAGATAGCTCTATCCGATGCCAGGGAATGGCCGTCAGCTTGCTCAAGGCAATCGTGCGCTAGTCGTTTGCTAGTCGTTTTGTTGAGGCGCTTGTTTTGCCTCTCATGCCGCTTGATATGGAGCAGGTTCTTGTGTACAATCCCTGCTGGATTCCAGAGGGTATGGGGAATGGGAGTAGCTTTGTACGTTGGGCAAGGCCATTATCCTTGGCTCCTAAGAAATAGTTTTAGCTTACAGGATCAGGAAGTAAGTTATGACATTCAAACTCTATTCATCAAGCGCTGAGAGCGAGCGAGAAAAGATTGTCGAATATACCAATAGGCGCTGGCAGACGCGCCTTGCTCAGAGCTTGCCGAAACAGGCACGCCAGCGACTGGCAAGCGAGACCAGAGGCTTCCACTATTCCTGCCGCAAAATCGTCACTACTATAATGAGCTGGCGCTGCCAGTTCGTCACGTACTCTGTTCCCTCATACCTACACATCGATAGTGTACAATTGATTAGAACACATTTTCTCTTCTCCGTTTGGCATATCGCACGCCCAAAGCATATTTGGGTGAAGTAAAGAGGTGTTTTTTTGGATACCAACCACACCAACAGAAGCATTGCAAGTATTGAGCAGAAGGCAGGCAGAGAAATTTATGCTCGGAAACGGGCGGTTATCTACTGCCGTGTCAGCACCGATAAGCAAGAGATCGACGGCGAGAGCCTGGAATACCAGGAAGAAAAGTGTCGCCTGTACGCAGAGCTGCATAATATCGACATCGTAATAGTCCTGCACGAGGCCAAGAGCGGCTACATCCATTACACCTTGCGCGAAAAGCTGACGTTTGCCCGGCAGCTCATCCGCGACCATATGGCGGATATGATTATCGTCTTTGACCTGCGGCGCTTTTCCCGCAATTTCGTGCACTCCGCCATGATCTTCGAGGAAATCGAGAGTAACGGCGGCGAGATCGTCAGCGTCTCCGAAAACATCGACAACAGCTTGACCGGCAAGCTGGTACGCTCTATCCTGGCGTGGTCCGCTGAGTCTGAGCGGGAAAAGATTGTGGAATATGCGAACCGGCATTGGCAAACACGCTTAGCGCAAAACTTGCCGATGGCGACGGGCAGAGCGCCGTACGGCTGGGTATGGCTGGACAAGGACAAGACGCAGTACGGCATCAACCACGAAGAGGCATTAGTACGCCTGTCCATCTTCACGCTGTTTGTTGAACAAGACATGAGTATCCGAGCAATCGCCCATAAGCTGACTGAGGATGGTATTCTGCCACCCGCAAAAGTTAGGGGCTGGAACGTCAAGAGCGACGCCTGGCAGCCGTCTACCGTCCATAAATTCCTGGTAGAGCCGGAGAATATCGGGACGCTAGTCATACTCAAAACCAAAGTTACCATGTCCCCTAGTGGCAAGCTCGGCAGGAAACCGAACGATAATATCAAGCAAATCCCCGGTGGCATACCGGCCATCGTTCCCAACGAGCTGTACGAACTGGCCCAGTACAAGCTCAAGCACAACCAGGTAGACAAGAGCAAGCTGCACCTGAGGCCAGAAGACTTTCTCTTAAAGAGCCATATCTTCTGCAAGACCTGCGGCTACCGCATGAGCGGCAAGTACCATAACTATGACGGCGTATTAGTCGGTTACTACCGCTGCAACAAGTATGTCAACAAACACGACGCCTGTCCCGACCTGACCGAGATTATGGCGTCTAAGGTAAATGATCTGGTATGGGCTGATTGCTGCAAAGTGTTCGAGTCGATTAAGCTGATACATGACACCATCCGCGCCAGACTAGCGCAGGACGTGAAAGCGTTTCTTGAGCATACCACGGGTACGCAGCAGGTAACGCAGCTTCGGCAGGAAATTGCCCAAGCCGAAATTGAGCAAGCGAAGCACGCGAAGGGCAGCTATTACTACAACCTCGTCACCCAAGACCTGCAACAGAAGCAGGAACAATTGCGCAAGTACGAGGAGCAAGCCGCGCACGCCAGCACGAATGAACAGTTGCTTGATCTTTACCAGCGGCAAGTGCTTAGCTTCTTAGATTTCCTCAACGTCATGAACGGCAAGTACCACGAGGCCAGTTTCAAGGAGAAACGCAATGCGTTAGTAGTGCTTGGCGTACGGGTTACGGTTAATGCGCCACCCCAGGTAGAGCCGATGACACGGCACGTTGAAACAGACAAGGAGTGGTTGTCGCTGATGGAAGCCGGGGCATTGTCGGGTATCGACCCGAAAGTACTCAGCTACCGAGCGGGTAAAGGCGAATTTGCCACCACGAAGCGGGACGAGTCCCGCCGCTGTACCTACGTCCACCGCGATGAATTGAACCGCTTCTTAGGCAGTGTGGTACTCAAGCCCCAGAGGCTCCGCGATGATGCCGCTGCGCGTCGAGGTTAGTTATTCGCCAATCTTTACAGGTGTCCAGTCGTCCTTGATATAGACTTCCGTACCAATCAGCGCATCCATCGCCGGATAACGATGCAGCGGCGTGCGCGCCAGGTAAGGCCGGATGCGGCCCCGCGCCTGCAACACGTCCTGGAACGTTGGTATATGCATAGAAGACATGGTGGTACTCCTTTCACACACGTGTATGGTAGGAGCGACCCTCGCGGTCCTTACACGGGTAGGTTTTTACGCCGCCCGTTTGCTTTTCCTCTTGCCTGCCCGCCGGGCGGCTTTGCGCTTGCGTCGTTTCACGCGCTGGCGTTCCCGCTGTTTTTGTTGCTGGCGTTGCCTGGCCGCAGGCAGGGGGCGCGCGGCCGGAAAGTCGTGGGGCCACGGCTCTGGCCACAACGCGGCGGGCGGCCACTCCTCGCCCAGCCAGACGGCGGCCAGCAAGCACAGCCGTCCACGGGTGACACAACTCAACTCCCGCCCGCGTGGCCCCTTCGTCCCGCTCCCAGCCGTCTGCCGCGCGATATGGGTGGGCGGCAACTGCTCGGGGTGCGTGGCCGGGCGGCTGACCTCGGCCTGGCTACCCACCCCCACCACCCACAGGGTGCTGACCGCCAGAGCTAACCACAAGCGCGCCGCTCGCTGTGGGTCGAGCATCTTGGTGTGCTGCCAGCCCCACTGACCGCGTTTGTAATCCTTGAAGCCGCCTTCGATCCAGGCCCGTAGGCGATACCAGGCCCCCTGCACCTGCTCGGGCGGCAGATCGGTGACGACCGCCCACGCCTCTTCATAGCCTGCCTCGCGACACAGCAGCAAGGTACACTCCAGGCGGTTCTTCTGGTCGGCAAAACACGTCACGCGCTCCGCCCATTGCTCGCCGACCGCCGGCAGCCAATGGGTGAGCCATTCCCAGCGGTCACTGCCTTCCACACAGGCTTTGGCCCCCAGATTGATGCGCAGGAAGGGATGCCAGCCCTGGGCCACGATCTGGCGATACAGCCAGGGGGCATACAAGCCGCGATCCGCCAATACCAGCACCGTCCAGGTCGCCGGGATCACGCCATCCAGCTGGCGTAGCAACGCTTGCCAATGCGGTTGCCAGGACCCTTTCTGATTGTAGGCCACCACCTTCCAGGCCACCGGAATGGCACAGCCGCGTACTAGCACGCTGATGCACAGCACCGTGAAACGTTGGCCTAACGTCGTCGCATCCAGCGCCAGGGCCAGTTCCCGCGACTGGTCAGGCCACCACGCCAGCACCCAGCGTAACAATGGCGCAAAGCAACTCTCCACCTCCAAGCTCCGTCGGTGCTGACCTGCTTTGTCCTCGGCGGGGTAGTACCATTCTCGTAAGCGCTGCCGCAGCGTCTCGGCCTGCTGACCCAGCACGAGCGCCAGCATCGTACTCACCTGGCTCAAGCCGCAACTGCCGGTCAACACCATCCCCAGGCTCCACAGCGCCAGCACCCCCGCTTGTGGGCCGCTCAAATGCGCCAGGTGTCTTGACACGGTCGCCTGCCACTGCGATACTCGTTCTGAGCAAGTCATCTCTGCCTCCGATATCGTCTTCAGACGTCTGATATCGTTCAGCATAGCATCTCTTGCTCCTTTTTTCTCCCTTCTGACTCTCCTTTCCCAAAAAACCTACCCGTGTAAGCCGCGAGGGTCGCCCTGGCCACCGATCATTGCTGGAACCTTTCATTCACTCGTCAGTTGTCGTTTCACATCCCCTTATTGCATAATGAAAGAAAAACTAGCAGAAGTAAAGGGGCAAAGCCATGACCAACTCACCATCCAATCCCAAAGTAGCCGCCATCCAGCAAGATGTGCAGCAATCCTATGACGCGCTGAACCAGCTGATCGACGGCCCGCTCTCGCAACTCCCATCAGCCAAACTCTATCAATCACCCGCCGCCGACGAATGGACCATCATGGAAAATCTCGCCCACATCGTAGAGTTCATGCCCTACTGGGGTGATCAGATCGCCAAACTGGTTGCCCACCCCGGCCAGAACTTTGGCCGCGTGCAGCAGGACGAACGCCGCCTCAAAGAGATACGCGACCACGCGCACGACTCCCTTGCGCAAATCAAATCCCTGCTGCCTCCCAGCTACACCCACCTGCAAGAAGTGCTGGCAAACCTGCAAGACAGCGACCTGCAACTAACCGGCGTCCATTCCCGCTACGGCGAAAAACCCCTCGCATCATTCATGGAAGACTTCGTAACCGGCCATCTGCGAGCGCACCTCACGCAAATGAGGGCAGTATTGGATATACTCTAGCCAGACGCTAATCTGTAGGGACGCGATTTATCGCGTCCGCTCCTCGTGCGTCCGCTTACCCTTTTTCTTCCCCTGTTTCCCATTCGCCTGGTGGTGATTCATCTCATCACGATGCCCATTAGAATGCGCTTGCGGCCAGAGATCAGGGCGGCCAAAGACCAGGTTGGTACCCACAACCGGAACGCCGGTCACGAACGAAGCGTCCAGCGTCAGGGCGCGTAAATCTTCTGGCTCCAGGTCATGCACATTGCTCTTGCCACAGGCGCGCGCCAGCATCTGTATCTCCATCGTCATCGAGTTGATGAAGTTGGCGACGCGATCTGCCGCCTCGTCAACGTCAAGACGTTTCATCAGTTCGGGGTCCTGCGTAGTGATGCCCACCGGACAACGCCCGGTATGGCAGTGATGGCAGGCATAAGGCTCCGTTCCCAGCGCGTGGTAATCTTCGATGTAAATCGGTCGGTTGCAGTTCAGCGCAATCAGCGCGCCCGTACCAATAGAAACGGCGTCCGCTCCCAGCGCCAGCGCTTTGGCAGCATCGACGCCACCGCGTATGCCGCCCGAAACGACCAGTTGCACCACGCCATCCATGCCGATTTCTTGCAGCGCCGCTTTCGCCTCCACGACGGCGGCCAGCGTCGGAATGCCCGTATGATCCATCAGAATATCGGGCGAGGCTGCCGTGCCGCCTTCAGTCCCGTCCAGCACAATCACATCCACTCCCGCCTTGACGGCCAGCTTCACATCATCGGCCACCCTCGACGCGCCAATCTTAACATAAATGGGAATCTCCCAGTCGGTGGCTTCGCGCAATTCTTCGATTTTCACCACCATATCATCGGGTCCCGTCCAGTCGGGATGCCGCACCGGGCTGCGCTGATCGACGCCCGCCGGCAGTTCGCGCATGGCCCCAATCTCTTCTGACACCTTCTGCCCCAGCAATACCCCGCCTGTACCAGGCTTGGCTCCCTGCCCGATCACGATTTCCAGCGCGTTCGCCATACGCATATGGTGCGGGTTAAAGCCATAGCGACTCGGCAAAACTTGATAGACAAGCTGCTCAGAAGCTTCGCGTTCCGCCATCAACATACCGCCATCGCCCGTCGTCGTCGTAATACCAACGCGCGTAGCAGCCCTGCCCAGCGCAACCTTCGCATTACGCGAGAGCGCGCCAAAGCTCATGCCGGCGATGGTAATGGGCGTTTTCAGCACAATCGGCTTTTTCGCGAAGCGCGTGCCAAGCACCGTTTCAGTCGTGCATTGCTCGCGATACCCCTCCAGCGGAATGCGGCTCAACGTGCAGGGAACAAAGGTCAGCTCATCGAATGAAATAAATTTTTTCAGCGTGCTGAATCCGCGAATGCGATAGCGTCCCAGTTCTGCCTTGACATGCACATCCTCCATCACCTCCGGCGACCACAGTTGCCCGTAACGAACAAGCGGCTTTTCCGAATCCATACCCATTTCCTCTTTTCTTCTATGCAATGGCTACATCGCAACGCGCCATAATTCAAAGTCAGCCTTTGAGAAGTTATGCAGGCGCCCGCCCGAACCGATCTTCTTGAAATCCGCAAGCGCCCGCTTATGGCTCAGCCCATACTTTGCCAGCGTTTCGCTGAGGAAACGTTTGTCTTCCTCATTCATCTCTGAAATTACAGCGTCATTGCCGAGCTGCGTCGCCTCCCCGCCCAGGTAAATAGTGCCGGAGTACATTGAATCTCCCAGCCCCTCGGCAGCGTTCCCGCAAATAATCATCGTGCCGCGCTGCATCATAAATCCCGTCATATAGCCCGTATCGCCGCCTACCACGATCAGCCCGCCCTTCTGCGCCACGCCCGTGCGCGCTCCCACATGTCCCTTGACCACCACCGTACCCCCGCGAATCGAAGCCCCCGTCCCGCTGGCCGCGTTGCGTTCCACCACAATCTCGCCATTAAGCATACACTCCCCCACCGACCACCCGCAATTCCCCAGCACATGGAAGGTAGCTCCATCATTCATCGACCCACAAAAATACCCCGCCGTCCCCTCGACCACAATCGTTACCGGGTCAAATACCGCCACCCCCAGATTATGCCGCGCCTCAGGATGAATAAGGTGAATCTCACGCTCGCCCTCTAAGGCCAGCCGTTTAATGGAGGTATTAATCTCGCGTATGGTCAGCGTCGCGCAATCCAATGTCACAGCCATACAAACACGCTCCTTAATAGTAAATATGGTGGAGACGCTTGCGTCCCCACCATCCTGTAGGGACAAGGGGTGGAGTTGGGTGGATGAGAGGGCCTTGTGCTTGTCCTCGTGGGGAGACGCAAACCCATCTGGGGTATACGGAACCCCGATGAATCGGATTGCCAGGAGGACAAGCACAAGGCCCCCACCCCTCTCCACATCCGCCCCTTGTCCCTTCAGAACGGATCGGAAGTTTCTTTCTTTATCCACTTTGGTTGTCAACGCTCATCAAAACCGATTGCGCCAGTTGAGTCTATCCTGCTACTGCCGATTCCAGCGCCTTCGCGCTTGCCGCGCGCTCTAATTTCCACGTGCGCACTTCGCGCGCCTGAGCCTCGCGGGTCTCCAGTTCAAACGGGAACGCTTTGCGCAGCGCCATTTCTTCCGAGGCCATAGCCACAAATTCATCAGTTTCGGTAATCATCAACGGTTTCAGGGCGAATTGATCGCGCGCGAAACCTATGCTATCACTCGTTGCCACCAGGTACGTGAAGCTGCCATCAAGCGTGGTGACTGTGCTGCGTACAGCATCATCCAGCGTTGCTCCCTGCTGCATCATATCAGCAATGTAAACAGCTATCACCTCCGAGTCGTTTCCCGTATTAAAATGATGCCCTTTTATTTCCAGGCGGCGGCGCAGCTTGTGATAATTAGTAATGTGCCCATTATGCACAACGGCAATATCGGGGAACGGACGCGCCCAGAAGGGATGCGAATGGCTGATATCAACGCGGCTCTCGGTTGCCATGCGCGTATGCGAAATACCATGCGTGCCGCGTATGGCAGAGAGACCATACGTTGCATCAACCGCCCGCGCTTTGCCCATTTGTTTCACAATTTCCAGGTGCTGCCCCATACTGAAGACCTCGACGCCCTCCCCGCTTGCTTCCAGCGCGGCAGTCAGTTCTTCGTAGGCTCCATCATAGTCCATCACCAGGCGCACATATTGCCCGGCGCGGCTACTATCGCGCACCTTGCCGTACTCCTGCGCCGTTTCAACAAGGCTAGCTTCCCAGTTCATGCTCTCATGCCGCGCATCTTCATCTACCTTGATGCGCACAACAAGATTGCCTTTGGGAAGATTGCCATACAATGCCAGTCCCGTCGAATCAGGACCTCGCCGGTTGAGATCGGCGAGCATCTGAATAAGAATCTCACCAATGGGGCCTTCTTGTTGTTTGAAGAGGATGCCTGCGATGCCGCACATGCTGAAATGACCTCCTTGCTTTGCGATTCAAGGACTGCGTAATTATGGCCTGAGCCACATTCACGCCAATTGGTACGTATAGATACTATAGTGTAAAAAATGCACATATTCAAGGGGTATTCTAACCAAAATGTACAGCCCCGCATAGACAGTCTGCCTATGCATAATGAACGTCGATTGTCTGCTACCAGGGCGGGGGCAAGCCCCGCCCCTACCCTGTCCGAGAGAATCGGCTTGCCAGTTGAATCAATCGTATAGGGTAGGGGCGGGGCTTGTCCCCGCCCTGGCTCGCGCCGCGCAAGTCCCGCCCTGGCTCGCGCCGCGCATAATCTCGTAGCAGGGTACGGGCGGGGCTTGCCCCCGCCCTGGTAGCGTGATACGCTATAATCGAAAATGAGAAAGGGTTTCGATATGTATGAAACGTACATTTCTGGCAAAGCTACAGCGTAGCGCGCTCTATTGTCTCATCGGCGCGCTCCTGCTGGTAATAGGTGTACCTCTCTATCAACTGATCATCTTAAACCCGGCAGGATACAGCGACGCCCTTACTTCACTGGCCCAGACCTTGCGCTGGATCAATACTCATGGACTGCTCTTCGCCGGCTACCGTGCCTTACTGGTAGCAGGTTTTGCCTTCATGCTCGGTATGCCCTTCGCCCTTTTCCGCATCATCGTAGCCCAGGAAATTATAGGACGCGCCGCTATAGAAGAAAATGAGGTTGAGCAGCAAGAACCTGATAAACAGGCAGCAGGAAAAGAAACTAGCAGCGATGACGGGCAGATAGCACCCGATCCACAGCCAGCAAACAAACCTGATGATGGTATGCCAGAATTCGCCTGGCGTGGCAAAGGCTTCGCGGTCATGGCCGCGTGGACAGGACTCTTCGGCCTCATATTCTTCGCCGCCGGAACGCTGGCAAGCACGATTTATTTACTCACCAGCGCCGCTTCTCTCTCCCCACACACTACTGGTGACGCCGCTCCCATGACTGGCCTTTTTACCGTTCTCACCTTCACCGTCGGCGGTGGCCTGCTCGCCTTTTCCTGCCTATTTTTCGGCGCAGTCATCGCCCGCAGCGGGCGCAATCTATGGCCCGGCTCCTGGCTCTTTTTCAGCTATATGGCCCTCGCCATCGCCGCCCTCATGTCCGGCAGCGCCGTCCAGGTCGCCTTTGCCCCCGCCACCGGCCAGGCTGCACTAAGCACCCCTGCTATTTTGTTGTTTGCATTGTGGGCATTATGGTTCGGTGTAATGGTTGTCCGATTAAAGCCAGAGTAGCTACACATCATAGGGAGCAGAAGATTCCAGCACAACCTTCATCGGCCCCTCGCCCTCTCTATTGGATAAGTCCGATGAGCGTCACGCTTTTGCATCGAACGCGCGGTGACGCCAGGGCAGGGCTTGTTTTTGATAACCGAAAAGGGGCTCTCCGCCAATTTAAGTGAGCCTGCTTGCTTAAAGTTCTCGCGAAGTCCGAAAGCCTATTTTGAAGAGAGACCCTCTCTCGAACAACGTCGAATGGCAAAGACGATCACATCGATTCCCAATGTTCCTGAAATTCGTAACGCTTTGGTAACGGCTATATGGTAAGATACTGATTAGATGAACGCTTCCGGTTGAAGCTATTTGTAGTCATTGGCGATTTCTCCATCTCCTCTCGGCGGAGTGTGACATGAGTTTCTGGCATCTCTCGATCCGACAGCGGCCAGATCGTGCCGTAAATACACGCCTTTCGAGGCGCTGGCTCGTCATGGCGCGGCTCGCGTGGATCGTGCTGGCTCTTTTCCTGCTGGGTGTTTCTGTCGCCAGCCTGCCAACCAGTTTCGCGCTCCTGCATCAGTCTTGCCCCTACAGTGTGGCATGTGATGGGTATGGGATTGGATTTTCAACTGCGCGCAACATGGATGTGTTCTCGAAGTCCGGTTTCTCCCGTGATGCCTATGCCTGGTTCTGGCTTGCTTTGACCTGTGCAACAGCGCTCATCCTGTTCGGTGTTGGTGGCCTTCTCTTCTGGCGTCGCTCGGACGACTGGATAGCTCTCCTGGTTGCGCTGATGTGTATCAGTATGGGCGCAACCATCATGACCAATGATCTGGACACGAACCAGGCGGTCTGGGGTGTTCTGGGCAATACCGTCTTATTTGTGGAAAGTCTGGCTATTCTTTTCACTCTTGCCCTCTTCCCCAACGGGAGGTTCGTGCCGCGTTGGGCGTTGTGGGTTGCACTGGTCTATCCTGTCTATGGTGTCTTCTATGTGGGATTCCTGAACCAGTTGCACCTTCCCGGGTGGACATTGTATAATAACCTGATCAATGGAATTGCGTGGTTCGGCTGCTGGATCGTCCTGACATGCTCGCAACTCTATCGCTACTTGCGGGTTTCCAACGCCGTGGAACGCCAGCAAACCAAGTGGGTTGCTTTCAGCTTTGTCGTCCTGGTGGCAGGTTTCGTGGTGAGTGTGGTGAGTGCTCCTTTCATCCAGCAGGACAGTCTCCTCTATTTATTTGCGAATGATGGTTCGCTTCTCATTGTCCTTGTAATTCCAGGCTCGATCGTGCTGGCTATTATGCGCTCGCGGTTGTGGGAGATCGATGCCATTATCAACAAAGCGCTGGTCTATGGCCTGCTTTCCGCACTGCTGGCTGCCATCTATCTTGGCCTGGTACTCGGTCTGCAAGCCCTGTTGGGTGGGCTGCTCCACCAGACCAATGCCATCGCGCTCGTGATCTCCACTCTGACCATCGCCGCTCTCTTTCGACCCTTGCGCCATCGTCTTCAAGCCATCATTGATCGCCGCTTCTACCGGCACAAGTACGATGCGGCCAAGATAGTGGCCGCTTTCAGTACCACCTTGCGCCATGAGGTCGATTTGAACCAGTTGAGCGAAGAATTGGTTGCTGTCGTGCAGGAGACGATGCAACCGGCGCATGTGTCGCTCTGGTTGCGCCCACCTGCACTGGACAGCAAAAAGTCGCAGGCTTGGAGCGATCCTCCTGCCCCTCAAGGTGGTATAAAAGCCTAGCTGCATGTAGCATGAGCAAGCGAAACTTTTGTGAAGCAAGCAGGCACACTTAATATGGGAAGAGCCACAATTACATTATCAAAAACATGGGCTTGCCCCTGCCCTGGTCATTGGCGCAAAATGATGATGGCCACCTGGATAACTCTCTATTTTACAGCATCCCAACACCTTGTAATTTCTCCTATCATACCGTATAATATCTACAGTGCCTGCTTGCTTAACGCATATCAGACCACCCACCGCTCACCTCGTTAGTAGCTCAAATCGAAAAACAGCCTGCTACAACTGAAACATCCGAAACTTCGGAAACATCTGCAACAAAAGCCACTGGAGCCAACACCATGATTGACAACCCCTCGCCAGGCATCTACAATGCAGCAAGACAATATAGATGCCCGTCTCTCCAGTCCGACGAAATAACAGTATGGGAGGTGTCCATGACCACATCGGCACCGGTGGCAACGTGGCAGAGCAACCCGCCCGAACAACTTCTCAAAGAACGCTTTCACATCAACACGGGCTTTCATCCGGGCCAGCGCGACATCATTGAACAACTTGTGCAGGGCAAACGGCTGCTCGTCATCAAGCGTACTGGTTGGGGCAAATCGCTCTGTTATCAAATGGCAAGTCTCTACTATCCCCATCTCACGCTCGTCTTCTCCCCCTTGAAAGCCCTGATGCGTGACCAGTGCCAGCGCTGTAACGAGTCCTATGGCATAGCTGCTGGCATCGTCAGTTCAGAATTTTCGCTGGAAGAAAACCGCGCAACATTAGCGCAAGCTGTCGAAGGCAAACTCTCTATCCTCTTTATCGCCCCCGAACGCCTGGATAACGCAGACTGGCAGAGCAGCGTTCCCCACATGCGCATCAGCATGATCGTCATCGACGAAGCCCACTGCATCTCCACCTGGGGCCACGACTTTCGCCCCCATTATCAACGCATCGTGCGTCTGCTCTCCGCCCTCCCATCCACCATCCCCGTCCTCGGCCTGACCGCCACTGCCAACACCCGCGTCGAACAAGACGTACTCGGCCAAATTGGCGCAGGCGCGCAGGTAATACGCGGGACAATGTGGCGACCGAATCTGTATTTGAACGTGGTAGAGCTGCGCGGCGACCGCGAAAAGCTGGCCTATCTCGCGGAATTTCTGCCTCGTTTGCCTGGAACCGGCATCATTTATACTGCAACGCAACATGATGCCGAGATGGTAGCAGCATTTTTGCAGCAGCAAGGTGTGCAGGCCGAGTACTATCATTCAAGGCGCGAGGAACAGACTCGACGAGATATTGAGCAGAAATTCATGGCAAATCAGTACAAAGTCGTCTGTTCTACCAACGCGCTTGGCATGGGCATTGATAAGCCCGACATCCGCTTCGTGATTCATTATCAGATGCCCACGTCCCCTATTCACTACTATCAGG
>Ga0207416_1000629_pt1 | contig 56674 bp, 44 predicted proteins | sample PaiPotPPM11metaG_FD_184107 | JGI IMG/M metagenome (GOLD analysis project Ga0207416, IMG submission 184107) | Iron sulfur acid spring bacterial and archeal communities from Banff, Canada, to study Microbial Dark Matter (Phase II) - Paint Pots PPM... ... | reverse complement strand
TGCGCACCAAGGTACTGGTGGTCGGCGCCATCATGGGCAGCGAGGGTCGCCACGCGGTCCTGCGACTCGGTCTGCGCGACCGCTGGCGCCAACACTTTGCCGTACTGCTCGAACGCATCGGCGCGCTGGCGATTTCAACTGTGGCGCAGTTCACCGACAACTTAAAAAACATTGCGCTCAGGCCGTGGAAACCGCGTCGCCCAGCCCGGCACAGCGCCTTAGCTTTGGTGCCTAACTGAGTTTTTCGGGTTCAAGCCACTACCGCCATGCGTCTGAAATCGGTCCGCGTCGGACCACTCTCATCAGCGGCATGACCCAAAGAAAAAGGTTTGTCGATGAATTTCCCGGGTACTATTGCATTCATGTAATGGCTGTACTATAGCGAACGCCATTAAGATTAAGCACGTAACCGTGCTGAAACGGGGAGGTGAGGCCCGGAAAAACTCTTTAGTCGAGATCCGGTTTAAATAGTGGCACGATAGCAGAAGATCCTTGTCGGCTGTGGGGACAGCTACTCAGGGACTCGCTCCGGAGAACAAGACGCGCGTCTGTCTGGGGACGACGGGCAAAGGTCCGTCGGATCGAAGGAGGAAGCTATGGGGTTCGAGGGCTGGTGTCGTGATACGTTCGGTGGAGCCGGGAGAGTATGGAAAACCTTGGCGGCCGTATTGATTGTGGTGCTGGCAGCCGCAACCAGCCGGGCAGGTGATGTCTCAGGCCAGCCCGCCAACAGCCTCAGCGTTACCAATTCCGTAACCAATCTATTGCCGCAGGCGCCTGCTGCACCTCCGCCAGAACCCACGGCCGCGCCGCCTCCGCCCGGAGGTGAGGAGTCGTGGCTAAGTGGTCTTCATATCTCAGGCTACGGCAGCCAGACGTTCGGGATGTGGCAGAATCCGACGAATCTAAAGGAATACACCAGGAGCCGAAACAACCTGGCGGTTGCGCGGTCGCTCTTACAAGTCGACGAAAACTACCGGCTCAATGAGAGCAATACATTTTTTATGCGCGAATGGTTCGTGTACGAGCCGCCCTATTCGTACGATAGCGCGAACAATACACAATATTCCTCTGCGAGCGTCGGCCATGCCAGTTTCGGCCATTTCATGAACGGATTCTACAATAACTACCAGGTGCGTGACGCCTGGTGGGAGAACAAGACCGGGCCGCTGACGACCTTCATTGGGAACCAGATAGTGGTATGGGGCCAATCACTGGCCTTCCGTGTCGGCGACGTTGTCAATCCGGTCGACACCTGCTGGGCGTTCGGCTTCGCCAATCTCGAACAGTCGCGCAACGCGCAATGGATGATACATCCGATTCTGAACCTGCCCGAAGTGGGGCCGTTCACTTCGAACTTTCTGGAGGCGGTGATACAGCCGGGGTTTGCGCCGGTATGGTGGCCGGAGCAGAACACCCCCTATGGAATCTACCGAAATGAGTCGAGCAAGGCAGGCCGGGCTATTCCATGTCAGCCGGCAGCGAGTCACGGGCCGAGCGGGCGGTTTGACGTGCAATACGATAATCAGTTCCGGGCCGGCATCGGCCCCGGTGTTACTGCCCCGTTCAATAACGTTCTGACTCCAGCCGCCGGTGGTCCGGCGTCGGGCCTTTTCACCGGACCGTTCACCGATTACAACGGCAACGGCATTGTGTCGCAGCCGGCGAACAAGGAACTCTGGTATTGTTCGAATCTCGCGCCTCTGCTTCTCGGCTTTAATCCGAAGAAGGCAAATTTTGCCGACCCGGTGCCGCCGGCGTTCCGCCATCACTGCAATATCTTGAATAAGGGGAACAATCCGTATTCTCCGATTGGTGATGGATCTCTGTTCGACTTCGGCAACTTCCGCATCCCGGGCTTTCAGCCGCAGAACTGGAACGAAGGGGCGCGCTTCCACACGCTCTTCGGGGCGACGGAGTGGACGGCGTTCTATTACAACGACAATGCTAACGGCCTTGGCACCGGCACCGAGGGTACCGCCAAGTGGACCCCGTACACGAACCTGTGGACATATCAGTTCTACGACGTCCAGCAAGCTGGCGTGACGATGGACCGGCCACTACCGATGCCTGCTTCGCTTGCCGAGTATTTCCCGGCAGTGTTCCGCGGTGAAATGCGCTACGCAAACCATCAGTCGTTTGCAGACCAGGGCATCTTCAATACGACGGCGCAAGGGTGGTCTGACGTGGTCACGTACATGCTGGCGCTCGACCTCGATCAGGCCTATGCGCCATGGTTGACCAGCACCGGCAATCTTTCCGCCAATTTCGAGATGTTGCAGACGATCGTGATGGACAACCGGAAAACGTTCGCGGAGGGTAACGACCTCGGCATCCATCAGCTTAAGAATGACGTCGACCTGCTGTTAAATGTTGGCACTTCCTGGTGGTGGTCGGATTTCGCCCCGAACTGGACGATGATTTTCGATCCCAAGGGAAACACATTTGCACTATTTCCGTCGATTACGCTGAATCCGCCATGGACCAAGAAATACTTCATGAAGCTGCAGGCGATCGAAGTCATGGGTGGTGACAAATTGTGGGGGCTCGGCCTGTTTAAAGGCCAGAGCTATCTGATTGCCCAGTTCCAGTACAACTTCAACGTGCTGTAGTGAGTTCGCTGTTTAGGATGCGGCAGGTTCCTTTGAGCCGCCGCATCCAGGCGCGTTTTATTCGTTTGTCGGTTCTGTCAACCACCAGACGAAGCGCAACCCGTTCTCAGGGGAATGCCGGTGGTGCGCATTCGCGAATCGGTGTGGCAATTGAAGCAGTGAAGGTGAAGTTTGCCCAGGCCGTGATCGTCGAAGCCGAGCTGCACCGCCGCAGGTTCCCCAACCTCGCCTGCGGAGGGTCGCGCGTTCACAGCACGTGAGACCCTTACGGGGCGTACTCCCGCTAGCAGCCGGCCAGGGGCAGAGCGAGCCCCGCCGACATCACGGCCCGGGGCATGTTTCTCCTTGACGTTGACGGCGCTTATTCCTCACAACGAATATGTTGAGCCAAGCGATCTAGTAGGGCAAGTAGGGACGCTCGCCCTGCTAGAGTACGTGGTCAACCAGCTCGGCGTCATTCGGCCGGACGCCCGTTTTATCGTCTCCTCGCCTACTAGGCTTGTTACGGCGGACCGCCTCGACAGGCGCGGCGGCCTGTTCTACATTTTTAGTCGTGAAAATCTCAATCATCGTCTCGACGCATGCACGGCCCGCTTCCCTGGCGCGCCTGCTGTCGAGCCTCGCGCCTCAGCTTGTGCGCGGCCGTCATGAGCTATTTGTCGCGGAAAATGGAACATCGGCGCCGGGCCAAATCGACCCCGCCGACATAGTCCTGCTCCATCTCCACGATGCGCGCCCCGGCAAATGCCGTGTTCAGAATCGCGCGATTATGCTGGCCGGGGGCGAGGTCGTCGTCCTTTTGGACGACGACCTGGTGGTCGCCCCGGATTATGTGGCCGCGGTGCAGCGCTTCTTCGACGATTATCCGCAGTTCGCGGCGATGAAGGGCCGGATTCTGGCGGCGGAGGATCCGTTGTCGATAGCTGGTCCAATGGCGCCGTATCTCGACCTCCCGATGGTGGACCATGGCGAAGAAGTGCTCGAAGTTCGCGGCGTGATGGGTGCTAACATGGCGTTTCGTACTTCAGCGTTGCGGATGGTTGGCCCCTTTGACGAGCGGCTCGGCCCTGGCGCGGCCGGCCATGAAGAAGAGACCGAGCTATCGCGGCGGTTGCGCCACGCCGGCTTGCGAATCGGCTATGCGCCGCGCGCGCTGGTTTTGCATGAAGTCGATCGGGCGCGTGCTGTTCGTGCGCGATTTATCCGGGTCGCGCGCGAGCGCGGTTACTGCCGGACTTTGCACGAGCGTCATTCTCAAGGAGAAGTCGCACTTAACATCGCGATTGCGGCCATTCGGCTCACACTTGCGCGGGCATCGAATGCGTCCCTCGTTCGTATTGCACGCGAGGAACGCCGCCTGGCAGTCGCCCAGGGAATGCGCGACGGTTTAATGCGCACCGGGAAATAACCGGGTTTTAGAGATAATTTCCAACAGCTCCGTTCCATAACGTTGCCAGGTGTATTGCTCGGCTGTCGCGCGTGCCACTTTCGACGCGTCGCTTCCCAGGCGCAGGAGCAGACTCACACCGCGCGCCAATGCTCCTATATCGGTGGGGTCGTCAATTACCAGCTGACTCAATTCGCGCGGTATCAGCTCCGCTGCGCCGGTTAGCTTGCTGCAAAGCGCCGGCAAACCCGCCGCCATCGCTTCCATCACTACATTGCCGAAGGGCTCGAATAACGAGGGTATTGCCAGGCCATCAACTGCGCCGAACAGACGCTCGACATTGGCGCACGCGCCGATAAAAACTACCCGGTCTTCAATGCCCAATCGGATTGCCCGCCGCCGGTACGCCGCTGCCGCTCGATCTGCGCCTGCAACGACCAGGCACGCTCGCGAGTCGACCAGAGGCCAGGCGTCAAGCAGAAATCTTAGCCCCTTGCGTGCGAAGCCGTGGCCGATGAACGCGACCGCGGGCCAATCTTGGGGGATTCCAAACTCGCGCCTTGTCTTTCTTGCTCGCGATTTATCACGATTCGGCGCAAAGCGTTTCAAGTCCACTCCGTTGTACAATGTGAGGACTTTTGACGGAGCTAACGCAAACGTTTTCAGAAGGTCCTGGCGTACCAGCTCGGACACCGCAATGGCGCATTGGAGATATCGCGATCTGAAGCTGGCTCGCTCCAGCGCAATTTGCACCCGATGGTATGGACTGAGCCGCATCGCCGCCGAGGCCGTCGCGCTTTGCCACCGGTGGGCCGCACGAACATAGCTCGAATGTGCACCACCCCCCGAGCGCACAATGTCAGCATTGATAGCGCGAGCAAAACTCACGACCAACTCCGCGCCCTCTCGCCGGGCCACTAGCGCAACCCGAAGCGCAAAGCTGAGCAATCTCAAAGCGCGTCCAACGGGCAAGGCCGCTACGGGCCGCACCAAGAGATCGTCGCTGTGGCTACGAACTTCATCCGCATAAATCGTGACTTGATGGCCCGCGGCAACGAGAATCCGCGCGGTTAGAAGCAGATCGCGTTCCGTGCCACCGCCAGAAGCATCGAACCGGCGGCTTATGAGAGCAATGCGCATCGGCGTAGGCAGATAGATCGGCCGTTGAAGTGTGGCTGCATAGCAGCGGCCGACATGATAATCGTTGATCGGAGAGGCGGGACGCATCGAGGAGAGGGATCAAAACGGCGCAATACATGATGGCGACGGTCGCCCCTCGCCATATGGCGCGTCAATGAGAATAGGGGTTGGGAGGAGCGCGGATGATTGAAGTTCAATGTACCAGCTGCCATACGCGTTACCGTATCGACGAACAGGTTTTGCCGGAAGGGCTACCGACGTTCAAATGCTCACGATGCGGTCACGTTTTCACTTTTGATCCGCGCAAATCGCGGCTCGATGGACAGAACGAGAGCGCTACGCCAAAACCCCGGGCCGCAGCCACCTCGACTCGCGACTCATCTGCACGTGCAGGACGTCCGCCGGAAGCGCAGGTGCCGCCGGCCAACGCAGGTACGATGGCCCGCAGCGAGTCGCCTTCTTCCTCTCAGAATTCGGAGGCCGCTGACAATTCAGGCAATTCAGGCCGTTCGAGCGCTGACGGCACTCTTCCTCGTTTTGAATCCATTCCGGTCGAGGGTGAAGAGCCAGCCAATAGAAGAGACCAACCAGAGCGGCCCGCCTTGGAGTCGCAGCCTCTACCGCGAGACGAGCCCGATCCCGCCGGAATGATGGCCGCGCCGCAACCGGCATCGCCTCCGCAACTAAGGGCGAAGCAGGCTGAAAAATTCTACTCTCGGCTATTCGCAGGCAAGGATCCGGATGCTGCATCGGGCGCAAATCTGTCTTTTGATTTTGCCGATGAAGAACCGGCCCTCGATCAAGCGCGGTTCACCCGACGAGGCCGGCGTGAAGGCCAGGCGACGGAACCACCGCATCGCGATTCCGAGCGATGGGAAGTTGGCGACGACGGTTCGACATCAAAGGCGGCGCGGCCGAGAGACAATGATCCGTTGGCTGAGGAGGAGACGCCTCGCCCAGCCCGCCGCCAGATGCGAACCAGCGAAACTGAGCCGCAGTTCATTGATGACACCAGGTTCGTCGACGAGGAGGAGGCGCCGGTTTACAACCGCGCGATGACTCATTCTGCCCGGTTTTTCCTGCTGCTTATTTTTCTGGTCGGTCTCGGCTTTGGCGCGCTGACCCTGCTCATCCAAGGTGCTCCGGGCAGCTCGTCGGCCGTGCTGAGCTACCTCCCGTTGATCGGGGACCGATTCGTAGTAGCGGCGACGCCGGCGAAACTTGTTGCGTTGCGCGATGTGTATGCCGTTTATCAACATGGCAAAGAAGGGCAGAAGACACTGGTGATTAGCGGCACTGCCGAAAATGTCGGCACCGCATCATTACGCATCGTGCAATTGACCGCAGCTTTGCGCGATGCGGAGCACCGCTCGCTTGCCTCCCAGGCGGTATATTGCGGCAATAGCGTATCGGCCGGGATGATCGGCCAGATGACATCGCACGAGATCGAGTTTTTCCAGAAACTCGAGCCGGCTCGGAGTTTCACGCTAGAGCCATCAGCGAGCTGCCGCTTTGTCGCGGTTTTCATGAATCCGCCAAGTGTCGCGCATGCCTACGATGTTTCAGTTTCGCAGGCAGTACCGGGGGCGGCGCCAAACGTTGAGGAACCGGCCTCGTAAGCGGGCATTGCATAACCTCACTCGCCTTTCTTCCGCAAGTGAGTTGGACAGGCGGCCTGTGCCAGGGCAACCAGCAGCAGACCGCAGCCAATTGCTCAAGCGAACAATTTGGTGATCAGTTCGGTATCGAGATAGGCGGTTCCCTCGCGAATCCTGCCGTCTTCAACTCGCAATACCCAGCAGTAGGTTTGTCTGTAGTCAGTACCGTTCTTACCCGTCGCGCGTCCATCGAACACCAGAGCGACCATATTGCTGTCGGCGATCACGTGGCGCAACGTGGGCTCAATCGGCGTAGCCAGCTTCTCGGCCATTCGCGCGCCTGCTCCTTCGAGAAACTCCCGCTTGCTGTTATAGCGGCCGGACACTGGACTATTTCCGATTACGGTCCAGTGTAGATCGTCTGCAAGGAGATTGTTGAAGGCGGCACGGTCTCCGCCCACCCAGCCATTGAAGGCATCCTCAATCAGTTTGCGGTTTTGCGCAGCATCCATCGAATTTTTCCTGGTCCTGTTCTTCATTAATTTCAATTTTTGTGAGCTTGACCCAAGAGAGCGCAAGATGTGAGCGCATTTGGCCGAGCGTAATGGATAGATCGATGCGAAGTAGATTTGTCGGCACGTTTCCAGGCACGCCTCTCCGCGTTGATCCATTGGCTACGCCGCAAAAAAGGTGCAGCCTGGCTTGGGACGACTAAAGAGGGGACCAGCAGGCCGGCACCAGGAACCCCCGGATCGGCAGCAAACCGCCAAGCTTTGCACTCGCGCCATTGCCGGGACCGCTGCCCGCGATTTACGGTTCATTCCTCCTTCTCATGTGCGATCATTTGTTCGTATTCCTCGTTATCCATTAAATCATCGAAATCGGCAGGATCACTGACTCTGACCTTGATGAGCCAGCCGTCGCCGTATGGATCTTCGTTGACGGCTTCGGGGCTTTCCGAAAGGTCTTCATTGACTTCAAGCACGGTGCCGCTCACCGGCGCATAGACGTCTGAGACGGCCTTGACCGACTCCACCACTCCAAACGGGTCATCCTTGCTGACCTTTTCGCCAATCGAGGGTAACTCTATGTAAACAATTTCTCCAAGTTGTTCCTGGGCATGATCGGTGATGCCGATAGTAGCCACGGCTTCTTCAGCCGCCACCCATTCGTGTTCTTTCGAGTACTTGAGTCCTGGCGGAGCCTCCATCTTCTCCTCCAAAAGCGCTGGGGGCTGGCCCGCCTCAAGCAGCCGGGCGCAGCAGGCATTTAAATGAGCTGTAGTGTTCATCAAGCGCGGCCCCATAGCGGTTGTCAAGCGTCGGCCAAGGTCTCTTCTGTCATCATGAACAGAGTCTGTGCAGCGTGCCAGCCGCAACGAAATGGACCTGGTGAACCGAAGCCCTGAGCAAAGCCGAAAAAAGATGAGTTCGCGATGTGTCCGCCACGACGATGGAGGTGGAGCGATCGTCCTGTAGGTTAGCGCCCGTAGATCACGCTGATCACACCAAATGTTATGGCGCTGATGAGTGAGGAAAAAATGATCGTTGGAGTGCCCAAAGAAATCAAACCTGACGAGCGCAGAGTGGCGATGACGCCGGCGGGCGCCTCGGCATTCATGCTGCATGGCCACGAGGTCTATATCGAACGTGGTGCCGGGCTTGGCAGCGGTTTCAGCGACGAGGAGTACCGCACGGCGGGTGCTCGGATCGTTGGTGCCGCCGCGGTCTGGAATCGCGCCACCATGGTGCTCAAAGTCAAGGAGCCTCTGGCGGCTGAATTTAAATTCTTGCGCCCGGACCTGGTTCTTTTCACGTATCTCCATCTTGCGGCGGAACCGCAGCTTGCCCACGCGCTGCTCAAGCACCGCGTTGCGGCGCTAGGTTATGAGACCGTCCAACTCGAAGACTCCAGCCTGCCATTGCTGGCGCCGATGAGTGAGGTTGCCGGACGGCTCGCGATCCAGGTCGGAGGATGGTGCCTCGAAGCGCAAAACGGCGGCGCCGGAGTATTACTGAGCGGCGCGCCTGGAGTTCGGCCAGGTAAGGTCCTGATAATTGGCGGGGGCATCGCAGGCTTCAACGCCTGCCGGGTGGCGGAAGGGGTTGGCGCCCAAGTGACTATCCTGGACGTGAATCCGCTGCGGCTGCGCTACCTCAATGACCTGCTAAGCAACCAGGCCGTAACGGTAATGTCGAACCGGGCGACCCTCGAAGAGGAGATTAGACAAGCCGACTTGGTGGTCGGCACTGTGCTGGTCGCAGGGGCGCGTGCGCCGCGGCTGATCACGCGGGCCATGATCGCCAAGATGAAGCGCGGTGCTGCGCTGGTGGACATCTCGATCGATCAAGGCGGAATTTCCGAAACCTCGCTTCCCACTACTCATTCCAAACCGATCTATATCCGCGGCGGCGTCGTGCACTATTGTGTTACCAACATGCCCGGCGTGGTGCCGCACACTTCAACCTACGCCCTGACTAATGCGACCCTCGCTTATGCACTCGAAATCGCCGATCACGGGTTGCTCGAAGCCTGCGCCCGAGACCGAGCTCTGCGGAGTGGGCTTAATACCTACGGCGGCCAAATCGTGCATCCGGCCGTCGCGGAATCGCTGCGGATGAAACCATATGCGCCCTGGAACGAATAGGGCCCTAAATCGGTTTCGCGTCTACCAGCACAGCAGCGAGAATCGCTGTTTGCTTGCCCTTATTCACCCACGCATGGCTGGTACCGCGCTGCACCACTACATCGAACGGTTTGAGATTCACCTCCCCCTTATCGAGCAGCATCGTGACCTCTCCGGAGAGCAGCACGACGTAATCTACTGTGCGCGTTTTGTGCATCCCGGGGTGGCGGCTGGTGTCGGTGCGGCAATGCGCGGCGTCCATCTGCGCAAATAATTTGGCCGTACTTCGTTCGCGTTCTTCGGCTGGAATGCTCGGATCCTCCGGCGGAATAGCCGCATAGCGAAAAATAGTTCCGCCCGGCGGTGGTTCAAGTTTGCTCACCAGTTGGGCGGCGTCACCCACGGCCGCATTGTCAGCCGGCGCAAATTCCGTGAACCAGAAAGCGCCAGAAGGCGTGGGTGGTCCGTCAATGATTACAACCGATTTCCCGTTGGAATCGTGGCCGGTAACAACTCGTCGCGGCATTGGCCGCCTCCTTTGCGGAATAATCAGACTACGACAGGAATGGGCGCCTTCTGTCAAAAAATGGGAAGCGGTCGCGCGAACTCGGCAGCATCGAAGTAGTGAAGTAACACCGCGGCAGAAGAGGCCGGCTTCGACATTGGACGGCCTGAACAAAAGATGTTGTTTCGTCGAAGCAGAAAATTGGCAGCCCGAAGAGCTGCGAGAGCGCCCGTAAGTAGATGCTTCTCAGGTTTGAGGTGATTCGGCGGCCGCCGAAAATCTGGCCGGATCTACGCTGACCTGGCGGCGATCGCCGCGGTAGCCTTCGTATTTCACGATGCCATCGATTTTTGCGTAAATCGTGTAATCGCGTCCGAGGCCGACGTTCCGCCCCGGATGAATTCTGGTGCCGAGTTGACGCACCAGAATATTGCCGGCTTTCACAGTCTCACCAGCGTAGACCTTAATGCCGCGATGCTGTCCAGGACTATCGCGTCCGTTGCGGGTAGAGCCTTGCCCCTTCTTATGCGCCATAATGGGCTAAACCTCCGAATCAGTTGGTGCTGCAGGCGGGTCCTCTCCGGCGGCGCCCTCATCCACTTCATGGCGGATTACTGTTCCCCGCCTGATTTCCTCGATACGCAACACCGTCAATTCCTGCCGATGGCCATGTTTGCGGCGATAGTTTTTTCGCCGTTTTTTCTTGAAGACTATAACTTTAGTGCCGCGCGGCTGCTGAATAATCCGGGCACGCACGGAAGCGTCGGCGAGCGTCGGACGGCCGATTGCTCCCGAGTCGCCGTCGCCGATGGCTAACACCTGGTCGAGCGAAATTTCAGCGCCTACGTCTCCCTCAAGCCGCTCAACCACTATCTGGTCGCCTAATCCAACCCTATATTGTTTTCCGCCCGTTTTTACGATCGCAAACATAGCCGGATCAGAATCCCCCTGCTCCCCTCTGTGCCTTCCCCCAACGGGAGAGAACCAAAGGAAGGAAGCCAGCTTTTACGCAGGGTATTGAGGCCAATAGTCTAGCAAATGCCGTTAGATAATCTTCTCAACGCCCTGATCGGGCATTCCCTGCTGGGTCTCTACAAGAATCCTCAGCCAGAGGATTGCCCGAAGAGCCCCGATTGATCCTCAATCAAGTCCGAGGCGTTCGCGGCCTTCAGGCGAAATCATCTGAGGGTTCCAAGGCGGATCCCATACGACATCGACGTTCGCTTCGGTGATTCCTGGGATCGAGAGAATTTTGTTGCGGGCATCGATTGCGATTGTCGCGCCCATCCCGCAGCCTTGCGCTGTCAGGGTCATTTTGATGTCGACCTTGTGCGTGGTGTTGCCCAGCGGCGTCAGTTCCATCCCGTAAACCAGCCCGAGGTCAACGATATTCACCGGTATCTCCGGATCGAAGCAGGTCTTGAGTTGCTCCCATACCATGGTCTCAAGATCACCCTCGGCAATCGCGGTCGCAGCGGCTTCCTCGGGAGTCTTGCCCAAAGCATCGGCATCTTTGCCCGAAACCCTGAACAGCCCGCCATAGGCTGGGACTTGCAGGGTATAGGTGCCACCGAGCGATTGAGTGATAAAGACCTCGATGCCTTTCTCGAGGGTGATCTCGGTTCCCGCCGGAATTTGAATGGCTTCGCAATCCCTGATAATTTCAAAGCGTTCCATCGCGGTGCTCGTTCCTTTTGAAGTTCTACAATTCTAAGTGGTTGGAGCAGCAAGTGCCAGTCCCCCGACCTTGGTGGCCTCCACTACCCCCACGAGGTTCGCGCAGGAAGTCCCTTGAACGTTTGAGCGGGGACGATAACGGGCCATCGTAGACGAAAATTCATCAAAATGCGCCTAGAAATTAGGCACCTGCCCGACCCATGATCGCCTCTTGAACAAGTTTTGCGATCCTGGACTGAACTGGCGAACGGCCCTCAAATTGTTACCTTTGTTACTTCCATATTGCTCGTCTGCTATGTACACTATTAACATTGGATTTTGAGCATAAACGTGCTTTGTATTGTCCTCTCTCGCTTACAGCCGAAGAGAGCCTCATGCCTGGCGGCCGCTAATGAGAGCGATCACAGCAGATGTCCAAACCGGCAATTCGGCAACCTTGGAGGAGCTGATCGGACATCACATCCGGTTCAGTACAGCCAAGCCGCGCGCCCGTTTGTCTCGCCACGACTGGTACTACGCTACTGCGCTGGCAGTTCGCGACATGCTAGTCGAGCGAATGCTGGCGACCCAAGCACGCTTTGATCGAATTGGAGCGAAAAAGCTCTATTATCTCTCGTTGGAGTATTTGATAGGCCGTTCGCTCGAGGACAATCTTTTCAATCTGAGCATAATCGATCATTGCCGCGAATTACTAGCGCGAAACGGAATCGACCTGCAATTACTGTTTGATGAAGAAGTCGATGCCGGTCTCGGCAATGGCGGCCTGGGCCGCTTGGCGGCGTGCATGCTGGATTCCCTTGCGACCATCGACATGCCCGGTTACGCTTACGGGATCAATTACGAATTCGGCCTGTTTCGCCAGCATATCAACGACGGCTACCAGGTTGAGCAACCGGACAGCTGGAGGCGGGAGATGTCACCATGGCTGATCTCTCGCCCGGAACAAGCTTGCATCATCCCGGTCTATGGGAAGGTCGAGACGCGCGCAACCCGCGATGGGAACCAGCAGCCGCTATGGACCGACCATGGTGTAATCGTCGGTATGCCTTCCGATTTGCCAATCTCCGGGTTCGGCGGCCGAACCGTTAATTACGTTCGATTGTTCGCGGCAAGCGCGTCTGACGAATTCGACATCCAGATTTTCAATGGCGGCGATTATCTCAAAGCGGTCGAGCAAAAGATGGTGTCCGAGACCATTTCAAAGGTGCTCTATCCGTCAGATGCTGCGCAATCAGGGCGTGAACTTCGACTGCTCCAGGAGTATTTCTTCGTCGCCTGCGCGATCCGAGATATCACCCGGGGCTTTTTTGAGCGTGGTGAAGACGTCCATGATTTCTCCGCGAAAGTCGCGATCCAACTTAATGACACTCATCCCGCGCTAGCGATTGTCGAACTCATGCGCAAGTTCGTCGATCAGTACAACCTGCCATGGGATATGGCTTGGCAGATAACACGCGAGTCGGTCGCATATACTAACCACACGCTGATGCCTGAAGCGTTGGAGCGCTGGCCGGTAGCCCTCCTGCAGCGTGTATTACCGCGTCATCTCGAAATCATCTACGAGATCGACCGCCGCTTTCTGGCCGAGGCGATCACGCTGCAGCCCGACAGTGCAGAACAATCAAGCGAAATCTCGATCGTCACGGAGGGTCCCGATAAGCAGGTCCGGATGGCGCATCTGGCGATCATCGGCAGCCATTCGGTTAATGGCGTGTCGAAGCTCCATTCGGAGTTGCTCAGAACGCGAGTGGTGCCCGAATTCTGCACTTTATGGCCGCGACGGTTCAACAACAAAACCAACGGCGTGACGCAACGGCGATGGCTGCTGATGGCCAATCCGGGGCTTGCGCGTCTGCTCGACGAAACCATAGGCGATGAATGGCGGATAAAACTGGAACGCACGCGCGAACTCGAACGATTTGCCGATGATGCGGAATTTCAGAGCCGCTTCGCGGGGGTCAAGCGGTCAAATAAGGAGCGCCTCGCCACCATTGTTCATCGGATTGCCGGGGTGGATCTTGATCCAGCTTCCATCGTCGACGTACAGGCCAAGCGGATTCACGAATACAAACGTCAGCTTCTGATGGTGCTCGGCATCGCGCACCAATACCTCGCCCTGGTCGAAGACGGAATCGAGCCGGTGGCGCCGCGTACGTATCTGTTGGCGGGCAAGGCGGCACCGGGTTACTGGGCAGCAAAGATGATCGTCAAGCTGATCAACAATCTCGGCGCAGTAATCAACAGCGACCCCAGCGCTCAAGGCTTTATTAAAGTCGTATTCGTGCCCGATTATCGCGTCTCACTTGCCGAAAAGATTATTCCAGCCGCCGATGTGTCGGAGCAGATTTCGACCGCAGGGACAGAAGCGTCCGGGACCGGAAACATGAAGTTCGCGATGAACGGCGCGTTGACGATCGGGACGTTGGATGGCGCCAATATCGAGATTCGCGACGAGGTAGGCGCCGACAACATGTTCATCTTCGGCTTGAGTGCCCCACAAATTGGCGAACTGCGGCCGGCCTACAACCCGCGCCATTACTATGAACGGGATGCGGGGCTGCGGCGGGTGCTTGACGCGCTTGGTGCGGACCGTTTTTGCCCGCACGAACCCGGTCTTTTCAGGTGGATTCCCGAGACCGTGCTCAATCGCGACGAATATTTTGTAGCCGCCGATTTTGCCGCCTATATCCAAGCGCAAGCCCTAATATCGCGCGAATACCTCAAGCCCGCCGACTGGACCCGGAAGGCGATTTTGAATGTGGCTCGAATCGGCCGTTTTTCCAGCGATCGCACGGTGGCCGAGTACGCGAGCGAGATCTGGGGTCTGGTTAGCATTCGCGACAACGGCCCCCACCAGTAAAAACCCACGCCGATCATGCCGCGAGATCTCGCGGCCCGGCCGCAATGGCTCGCCCCAAAATGTACAAGCTGCTTACTAGCGGCGGTGCTGGTTAGACCTCAAAGCTCATAAAAGCCGTCGCGCGGCAACCTGCTCAAAAGGGCATATCTATTGCTCGTCCAGCAAAGGTCATCCAGCGCTGCGCCCGATTGGGCTGTTGTCGGCATATCCGAGTTGTAGCCGCTTGCTCCTGCTGAGCGTATTGTCGCCGAAAGTTCACCACGGTGCCACTTATGCGTTTGTTATCCGGAATTGAAGCTATCGGCTCGAACACCATCAAAATCTTCTTAGTCTGCACCGCGGCAGTCACCTTTCTCATAATCGGCCTGCTAGTCGCGTCATTATTCACTAATGGACTTATACGCGGCCATACCGAGCGGGAGATGAATCAGAAACTCCTAGGTTATCATACCACCGTCGGCCACGCCCGGCTTAATCTGCTCGATGGCGACTTAACGTTGGTCAAAGTTCTCGTAGCCCAGAATGCGCACCCAAATCCACCGGTGATGGACATAGGTTCAATCACGGCTCGTATAGACTGGCGCGCGTTGTTTACCGGCCATGTAGTTGCTGCTTTCGAGATTCGCCGGCCGCGCCTGCATATCAATCTGATCCAACTGGAGCATGAATCGAGTAAGAAGACATCGGTCAGCAAAGAAGGCTGGCAGGATGCGCTCCAGAATATATACCCGTTCAAGATCAACCGTATCCGCGTTCAAGACGGTGATTTGACTTACGTCGATGTCGATCCCAGGCGACCATTACATCTTGCGCATCTATATTTGACCGCTGCTAACATCCGGAATATCTACGCTCCGAACAAGACTTATCCTTCGACTCTGCAAGGTAACAGCGAGTTGTTCGATCAGGCTAAGCTTACAGTCGACGGGTATGCCAACTTCCTCGCGAAACCGTTCGCCGGGGTATGGATTCGCTATTGGGTGCAACGGCTTCCGCTCGAACCTTTCGACCCGGTAATCAGTCATGCCAATTTGACGGTCCATGGCGGCGTCATGGACAGCACCGGCATCGTGCAGTACGCGCCCTGGATCGAGCAAGCGGAAGTCTATGATGCGCAGGTGGATGGTATCGATTTGAAATATATTCACCTGCCGCAGACCGGCGACAAGGAAGAGAAGCATGTGAAGCAAGCCAAGCAGACCGCAAAGCGGGTCAATAACGAGCCCGGGCTGCTCTTGAAAATCGACAGAGCCGAGATCGAAAAGAGCCGCGTCGCCTACACTAATCAGGCCGGCAAACCGCCCTATACGCTGTTCCTCACAGACCTGATGGCGAGCATGACGAATGTCTCGAATCATTTTGACCAGGGGACTTCCGTTATTCGGATGACGGGCAAGTTCATGGGAAGCGGTGACACTCTGGTGAAAGCGAATTTCCGCCCCGAGACGGAGGGTCCCGATTTTACGCTGGAAAGCCAGATCCACAATACTCAAGTGACATCCCTGAACGGGCTCTTCGAGAATTATGGCAAATTCGACGTCGCGGGCGGATTATTCTCGTTATTTACCCAGATGAATGTAAAAGAGGGCGAAGTGCAGGGTTACGTGAAACCACTCTTTTCGCAACTCAAGGTCTATAGCCATCAGAAGGAAAAGAACAAACCCGTGCTTAAGCAGGCGTACGAAATCGTGATCGGCGCCGCCAGCCACCTGCTTACGAATCATGCGACTCAGAAAGTGGCGACCCAGGTCGACATATCCGGGAAGCTCAGCCAACCCAACGTCAGTACGTGGCAAGCACTGGGAGAGCTGATTAGAAATGCGTTCATCAAGGCTATTTTGCCTGGATTCGAGCACCAGGTGCAGCAACTATCGTCCAACCCGGCGGGCAGACCCACGTAGCCAAACGATAACCCGAGCGTCATTTTTTTGCCCATTTCTGCTCAGTCAAACCCCGCTGCTTCGTGGTGAACACGCGCTACGATGATGAACCACGGGCTTGGCGCCGGTAAGCGCGAGCATGACCCCAGGCGTCGTCACGCTGAAAATCTGCCAATAGCGCTTCGGCTCAGGCAGTATTTTCTCAACTTGCTGGTGGGAGCACCGCTCGCCTCCAATGCGCAGCCCGCACGAAAGCTCGGGCCGTTCACCGGGCTCCCCGTCTTCGGGCTCGACGGCCTGTCATCATCCGCCTACGGTCCCGAAGCTGCGTTGGTGGTTCTCGGCGCAGCTGGAGCGGCCTACATCCAGCCCATCACATGGATCATCCTGGCACTGCTGGCGATCTTGTATATTTCCTACCGGCAGACCATCAAGGCTTACCCCAACGCCGCTGGTTCGTACGTGGTAGCCAAGGAGAACCTCGGTACCAACCTGGGCTTGCTAGCGGCTGCTGCACTGATGATTGACTACGTGCTCAATGTTGCCGTGGGAATCTCGGCCGGCGTCGGGGCACTCGTGTCTGCGGTGCCGAGTCTTCACCCGCACATTTTGACGCTCTGCCTGGTTGTGCTGGCAGTGATTAGTTTGGTGAATTTGCGCGGCACGCCCGAGGCGGGATGGCTGTTCGCTGCACCCACTTACCTGTTCATCGCGAGTATGGCGGTGATTTTGGGGATTGGCTTCATCCGGATGATAGCCAGCAATGGTCATCCACAGCCGGTGATAGCTCCTCCCCATCTCGGCGCCACCACTTCAACCGTGGGCGTGTGGTTGTTGATGCGCGCGTTTGCCAGCGGGTGCACGGCAATGACGGGAGTTGAGGCGGTCAGCAACGGTGTTGGAGCATTTCACGAGCCCCAAGTAAAGCACGCTCATCGCACGCTCACGGCGATTGTGCTGATACTGGCTGTTTTGTTGATGGGTATCGCCTACATCTCACGCGGCTACGGCATCAGCGCAATGGACCAGAGCCAGCCGGGTTACCAGAGCGTCCTTTCACAACTGACGGCTGCCGCCATTGGTCGTGGAGTGTTTTATTACGTCACTATCGGTGCCGTACTTAGCGTCCTGATTCTGTCGGCCAACACCAGCTTTGCGGATCTGCCGCGGCTGTGCAGCTTTGTGGCCAAGGACAAATTTCTGCCCAACTCATTCGCGGCGCTTGGGCGGCGTCTGGTTTTCTCAGTCGGAATTGTCTTTTTAACTACCACCGCCGCCGTCCTGCTTGTCTCGTTTGATGGCATAACCGATAGGCTCATTCCCCTATTCGCAGTTGGCGCGTTCACCGCTTTCACATTGTCGCAGGCCGGAATGGTGAGCCATTGGCTAAGCCATCGCGGGGCACAGCGGTTGACTTCGCTGCACCGCATCAAATCGCATTCGCGGATCTTGATAAACGGGGTGGGAGCAATCTCCACCGGTATCGCGCTGCTGGTGATTCTGCTCGCAAAATTGAGCGAGGGTGCATGGATAATCGTCATCGCTATTCCATCGCTCATTACGTTATTCAAAATCGTGCGCGCCTATTACGCTCGGCTGGAACGGAGGCTTTATCCGAGAGGTCCGCTGATCTTCAAGCAAAGCATTCCGCCGGTTGTACTGCTGCCGTTCGAAGATTGGAACGTTCAGGCTGCCAAAGCGATGAACTTTGCGATTGAAATATCGAATGACGTAACCGCTCTTCACGTGAGCGCCGTCGGGGGCGCTGACGAAGGACCGGATGCCGGGGCACTGCGCTTGCGCTGGACGCGTGAAGTCGAACGGCCGGCTGCGCGGGCGGGAGTCAACACGCCGCGACTGGTTTGCATCCAATCCCGGTACCGCCGGCTGGTCGAACCAATCTTGCAATATGTGGCAAAGCTACAGGAAGAATTTTCCAATCGGCTGATTGCGATTGTTATTCCCGAGCTGATCAAGGTTCATTGGTGGGAACATTTGCTGCACAATCATCGTGCGCTCAGGCTCAGGCGTGCGCTGCTCAAACACGGCGGCCCCAGAGTAGTAGTGGTCAGTATCCCGTGGTACATAGACCGTCCCGTCAACTTGAAGGATCTTGCATCGGCGGCTGAGGAATTCGAAGACTCCGGCTCGGCCGACAATGCGTCGGGCGCGCACGCATAATGACGCCGGCGCCGCGATTCCCCCCAAGACAACAGGGCGCGCTATAGAGTTGTTGACCCGCACCGAATTGACGGTTTAGTCGGCGGCGGTTACACTTAGGTACCTTTAAATCGCTCCTGTGAGGGCGGTAAGGTAAACCATGGTAATGGCTAATCAGCATACCGGCTGCATCTGCATGCCGGTATTGTTTTGCCCAGTGTTGGCGGATGCAAGTCGTTTGCATACGGCAGTAGCGTCATGATCTTAAGAGCGTCGGTCGCCCTTGACACCGAAGCGATTGGCCGATGCGTCAAACGGATTGCACGGGAAATCGCTGAGCATCACGGTGGCACCAGCAACCTCGCGCTGATTGGGATTGTCCGCCGCGGTGCAAACCTGGCCGAGCGTATCGCATCGGTGCTCAACGAAAACGGTGGGCCGAAGGTTCCGGTCGGGACCCTGGATATTTCGTCATATCGCGACGACGGCAAAGGGGTTGCTGGCGATCCACGCCTCCTCGGGCGGCACATTCCGTTTGTGTTAGATGACCGCCAAGTGGTGCTGGTCGATGACGTGCTTTATACCGGCCGCACCGTCCGAGCGGCGCTGACCGCGTTAGCGGACCTGGGGCATCCCCAATCGATCGAACTCGCGGCGCTGGTCGACCGAGGCGAGCGCGAGTTGCCGATTCGCGCCGATTATGTCGGCAGAAATATCGCGGCGCCTGAAGGCCAGCGGGTTTATGTCAGGTTGATTGAAGTCGATGGAGTCGATGCCGTCTTGATTGGGGAGCAGAAAGCTGAAGCCGCTCCCGCAAAAGACCGGGCGAAGGGATCGTAACAGCCGCCCAATGAACAAATGAGGGGGCGGAGATACTGCTGCAAAGGAAGCACGGCGAGCCGCATTACCGCCTTAACCAGGAGCCTGATACAGCCCCGCCGGACCTCTGAGGTTCCGGGCCCACGGCATTAGCGGACACCGCTTCGGTCGAAGCCGTGAGCCAGGGCCGGGCGCGGCCGGCCCAAGTCCTGAGCGGAGCCGAAGGCAAACGAGTCCGCCAGTTCGACCCGCAAGCGGGTCGTTCGGAGGTGCGCAGGAAACGAATCGGTGAAACATGGCGCGGCTGGCGAAATCCGATTTGGTCTCGATTGAAGATCTGCCGATCCCTGAGATCGAGCATATTTTCGAGTTGGCGGATTCGTTCACCGAAGCCTTGGCGCGGGGCGAAACCCAGCGAATAGCCGATGGTCTGATCATGGCTACGCTTTTTTATGAACCATCGACCCGAACCCGGCTGAGTTTCGAATCGGCGATGCATCGGCTGGGCGGGGCGGTCATCAGTTCGACCGATATGCACACGTCTTCGGCCGCCAAAGGGGAGAGCCTTGCGGACACGGCACGGGTGGTGTCTGCCTATGCCGACTTAATTGTGCTGCGTCATCCCTCCGACGGCGCGGCGCAGGTCGCAGCTGAATATGCGCCGGTGCCGGTGATTAATGCGGGCGACGGCAGCCGCGAGCATCCGACGCAGACCCTCTGCGATCTCTACGTCTTAAGGCGCAAGAAGGGGCACCTCAAGGGACTGACCGTTGCAATCTGCGGCGACCTCAAATTCGGGCGCACCGTCCATTCGCTGATTTATGCGCTGGCACGGTTCGGCGCCAATATCGTCACCGCACCTTTCGGCGGGATGGAGGTGCCGGAGTACGTCCTGGATCGGGTGGCAGCAGAACGTAATTACCGATTCTCGACGGTGTCACTCGATGAGTTGAAGTCCCAGGATGGCGGTTTCGATGCCCTGTATCTGACTCCGAATGCCCCGCATCAGATGGCGCTTTTTACGGGCGAGAACCCGCTGAAAAATATGCCCGAGGTCCGTCCGCCAGCCTCGCTCGATGCCTTTTACCTGACCCGGCTGCAACGCGAGCGGCTCGCCGCCTCTGATGCGCCGCCCGGCGGTTACGCCCCCTTCGACGCGCGGGCGCTGCGCACCAGCCGCACTCACGATGCGGTGGTGATGCATCCGTTGCCTCGTACCGATGAACTTGCTTACGAACTCGACAGCCATCCACACGCGGTTTATTTCGAGCAAGCGGCGGCGGGAGTTCCAGTGCGGATGGCGTTGATTGCGTGGCTACTGGAAAACAGGCCGCGGCCGGTCAAGCCGGCTGCCCTCTGCCAGGCTGCGATCTCGTTCAAAAGTGGTGCGGTGCCCAGATGTGGGAATCCGAGTTGTATTACCCGCCACGAGGGTTCTTACCTGCGGCCTCGGTTCCGTTTTGCGCCCAGTGCCAATCGCGCGAGTTTGTCGCTCAGATGCGACTTCTGCGAACGGAACTTACGGATCGATTACGTCGGCCATACCAGTTCACGCCGCTATTACCATTTCGACGAAAGCCTTCACGGCTACGTTCGCCAATGGATAGAGGATGGCACTCTCGCCGTGTTTGACACCGTCAAGGAAGCCGAGGAGCGCGGTTATGAGCCTTACCGGCGCGGTCCTCAGCGCGAGATCATGAACAGCGACGAGATTGTCCGCGCATGTGAAGCAATGGCGGCACAGATCGCCGCCGATGCACCTGATCCCACCTCGCTCGCAATCGTCGGTGTCGTGAGCCGCGGAGCATTGTTGGCAACGCGCCTGCGCGAACTGGTCGCCAGACACACCGGTGTGCGTCCACCATGTGCCGCGCTGGACGTTTACGGCGAGACCGCGCTCCATTCCTTCGATGACGTCGGCAATTTCGAAGTCGATGGACGCATGGTTGTTCTGGTCGATGACGTCATCAACAGCGGCTGGACCGTGCAGCGCGCGATGACCGTACTATGGCAGCGGGGGCGTCCAGCTGGCGTCAAACTGGCCGTGCTCATCGACCGCGGCTATCGCGCTTTGCCGATACGCCCGAACTACATCGGCAAAAGTATTCCGACGGCGCGAACCGATCGCGTCCAAGTCCGAATTGGCGCACCGGGCGGCGATGGCCGCAAGCCAGCCGACCGGGTGGTGCTATACTCGATGCTGGAATCGCATAAAACAGTCGAGAACAAACTGTGACAAGCCTGATGCTCAAGAGCGGGCGCGTGATCGATCCAATCTCAGGCGTCGATGGCCTCTACGATTTAGTAGTGCTCAATGGCGCGATTGACGCACTCGAACCCGCTGGAACAATTGTCACGCCCGAAGGCGCGCTCGTACTCGATTGTGGCGGGACGTGGGTAGTGCCGGGCTTGATCGACCCGCATGTGCATTTGCGCGACCCCGGCTTCCCCGCAAAGGAATCTATCCCGAGCGGATTACGCGCGGCGGCGGCCGGCGGTTTTACTACCGTTGCGGCGATGGCGAATACCTTGCCGGTCAATGATTCTGTGGAGACCACGCATTACATGTTGGAGCGGGCGCGCGAGGTCCGTGGCGCGCGCCTGGTTCCCGTTTCCGCCGTAACCAAGGGTTTGCAGGGATGCGAGCTGGTCGATTTCGACGCGATGATTCAGGCAGGCGCGCGGATGTTTTCCGACGATGGGATCCCGATTGACGATCAGGCGGTGCTCGCCCGCGCGTTCGACGAGGCGGCGCGAACGGGATTCGCCATTTCGCTGCATGAGGAGGATCGTGCGCTCGGTGCAAATGGCGCGATGAACGCAGGTGAAGCTTCCAGGCGTCTCTGCGCCGCAGGAATTTCGGTGACAGCCGAGAGCTTGCGAGTACGCCGCGATCTCGCGCTTGCGATCGGTTCGGAGGCGCCGGTTCACATCGCGCATGTCTCCACCGCCGAAACCGTGGAGCTAATCCGCGCCGCAAAAAAGCGCGGGGCTAATATTACCTGCGAAGTCACACCTCATCATTTCACCCTCGACGACAGTGCAGTTCTGGTATGGGGACCGAACGCGCGCATGGCGCCGCCGCTTAGGAATCGCGCCGATGTCGAAGCGCTGGTTGACGCGATGGCCGATGGTACTATCGACATGATCGCCACCGATCATGCTCCGCACGATCCCGCAGCAAAGCGCATGAATGAGTTGGGCAGCCTGTTTGGCCCGGGCAAACCGGTACCGCGCCTTGCCGTAGATGAGGCGGAAACGTTGGCGCATGCCGCCAACGGCGTCGTCGGACTTGAGACCGCCCTCGGGCTGGCGTTGTCGCTGGTGCATCGGGGAATTTTCAGCGCTGCCAGAATGGTCGAAATGATGGCGGTGAATCCCGCGCGGCTGTTGCGCCTGGGCGAAAACGGCTGCCTGGCGGCCGGCGTGCCTGCCGATATTACCATCATCGATCCGAACTGCGAATGGACAGTGGAGCCCGTTAGGTTCAGGTCGAAGAGCCGTAATACCCCATTTGCCGGAATGCGACTAAGGGGGCTGCCTACAGCAACCATTATCGGTGGCGAAATCGTCTTCGATCGCCGGGAAGCGGCGGTTCAATAGTGGCGCGCGAGGCTATCCTGGCGCTTGCCGACGGCCGTGTCTTTCGGGGCCGCGCGTTTGGCGCGCTCGGCGAGGTCACCGGCGAGGTGGTCTTCAACACCGCGATGACTGGCTATCAGGAAATTTTGAGTGACCCTTCGTACAAGGGCCAGCTCGTGTGCATGACCTATCCAGAAATCGGCAACGTCGGTATCAATCGTGAGGATGAAGAGTCGGCGCGAGTTTACGTCGAGGGATTCATTGTAAGGGAGTACGTGCCGCGGCCGTCGAACTGGCGATCGGAAATGCCACTTGGCGAATACCTCCAGTTAGCAGGCGTGCCTGGCATCGAGCTTATCGATACCCGTGCACTGGTGCGTCATATCCGTACCACCGGCGCCCAGGAGGCGGTGCTCTCCAGCAAAAATCTCGATGCAGACGAACTGGTGGCCAAGGCCAAAGCGTCGCCGGGTCTGGTCGGGCGCGACCTCGTCAAGGAAGTCACGTGCGAACAACCCTATGACTGGGAAATAGCGGACTGGGACATCACTGCCGGCTACCGGCGGGCGGCGCCTGCTGAGCTACGCGATGCGCCTCTAGTCGCAGCCCTCGACTATGGCATCAAGCGCAATATCCTGCGGCGGCTGGTTGCCGCCGGCTTTCGCGTTAAGGTAATGCCGGCGAAATCGACCGCTGAGCAAGTCCTGGCGGTGAACCCCGACGGGGTATTCTTGTCGAACGGGCCGGCCGATCCGGCAGCAGTCCTTTACGCGCACGAAACTGTCCGCGGCTTGCTGGACCGCAAACCTATCTTCGGCATCTGTCTGGGTCATCAGATTCTGGGGCTGGCGTTGAGCGGAAAGACCTACAAGTTAAGCTTTGGCCATCACGGCGCAAACCATCCGGTTATCGACCTGCGGACCAGCCGCGTCGAGATAACCTCGCAAAACCATGGCTTCGCGGTGGATCCAGATTCTTTGCAGGGCAAGGCCGAATTATCGCATCTGAATCTGAACGACAAGACGGTCGAGGGGTTACGCGGCAAAGGCCTGCCGTTTTTTTCGGTGCAGTATCATCCTGAGGCATCGCCGGGACCACATGACGCCAGTTATCTCTTCACCGGTTTCCGCAAACTGGTCGAAGCGTTCCCACGGTATGGACTCGACGCTCTGGATCAAATCGAATCAGCAGGTCGTACAGGGGCGGCTCTTGAACCAGCCTCTGAGGATTAGCCGGAAATCGTTTTCACGTGCCGCGTAGAAAAGATCTGAAATCGATTCTCCTAATCGGGTCGGGACCGATTGTTATCGGCCAGGCGTGCGAATTCGACTATTCAGGCACTCAGGCAATAAAGGCTCTGCGCGAAGAGGGCTTGCGGCTTATCCTGATCAACTCCAATCCCGCCACCATCATGACCGACCCTGAACTCGCCGACCGCACTTATATCGAGCCGATGACCGCGGAGATCGTCCGCGGGATAATCGAGCAGGAGCGGCCCGATGCTCTGCTGCCGACGGTCGGCGGGCAGACGGCGCTGAATCTGGCAATTGATCTGGCCGAAGCCGGCGTCCTTGATCGCTTCGGGGTCGAGTTGATCGGCGCGAAACTGCCAGCGATCAAAAAGGCCGAGGATCGCAATCTGTTCAAGCAGGCGATGGTGAAAATCGGACTCGAAGTGCCGGCCTCTGAAATCGCACATTCGATAGCCGATGCCGAGCGGGTGCTATCGCGAATCGGCTTGCCAGTAATTATTCGTCCCTCGCGCACCTTGGGCGGTACCGGCGGCTCGATAGCGCGCGACGCGGAGGATTTTCGCGTCAAGGCGCGATGGGGCCTCGAAATGTCGCCGAGCCACGAAATTCTCATCGAGCAGTCGGTCGAGGGCTGGAAGGAATTCGAGTTGGAGGTGATGCGCGACACGGCTGACAATGTCGTCATTATCTGCTCGATCGAAAATCTCGACCCGATGGGGGTGCATACCGGCGACTCGATTACCGTCGCGCCCGCGCAAACGCTGACTGACAAGGAATACCAGTTGATGCGCGATGCGGCGCTCAAGATTATCCGCGAAATCGGGGTCGATACCGGCGGTTCCAATATTCAGTTTGCGGTCGACCCTACCAGCGGGCGGATGGTCGTGATCGAAATGAACCCGCGGGTCTCGCGAAGTTCAGCATTGGCGTCCAAGGCAACCGGATTCCCGATCGCGAAAATTGCCGCGCGGCTAGCGATCGGGTACCGGCTCGACGAGATCCCGAATGACATCACGCGGATGACGCCGGCGTGCTTCGAGCCGACGATCGATTATGTAGTCACCAAGATTCCACGCTTCACCTTCGAGAAGTTCCGCGGAGCGGCTGATGAACTCGGCCCTCAGATGAAATCGGTAGGCGAAGTGATGGCGATTGGGCGCACTTTCAAAGAATCGCTGCAAAAGGCCCTACGCTCGCTTGAAATCGGCTCCTACGGGCTCGAAGGCCGGGGCAAAGGACTTTCGCACGAGGCGACGCTCGCTGATATCAAGGGTCGGCTCGCACAACCCAACAGCACTCGTATCTACTGTGTGGCCGATGCCATCCGCGTTGGCATGCCAATTTCGGAGATCCATCGGCTGACAAAAATCGATCCCTGGTTTATTGATGCGGTTGGCGAAATCATTTCGGCTGAACGGCGCATCGCGGCCGAGCCGCTCTCAGCAAAATGGCTGGAGACGATTAAGGCGATGGGCTTTTCTGATCGCCGTATCGCCGAATTGAAGGGGACCGTGGAGCAGGCAATTGCTCATCGGCGCCGCGAATTCGGCATTACCCCGGTTTTCAAAACGGTTGATACCTGTGGCGCCGAGTTCCAGGCATTTACGCCCTATCTCTATTCCACATATGAGGGCGAGGACGAATCCAATCCCTCCTCCCGGCGGAAAATAATGATTCTCGGCGGAGGCCCCAACCGCATCGGCCAGGGAATCGAATTCGATTATTGTTGCGTTCATGCCAGCTTGGCGCTGAAGGAAGACGGTTTCGAGACGATTATGGTCAATTGCAATCCGGAAACCGTCTCGACCGACTATGATATCTCCGACCGCCTCTATTTCGAACCGCTGACGTTCGAGGACGTGATGGCGATCGTCGAGCGTGAGCGGCCCGACGGGGTTATTGTCCAATTCGGCGGTCAGACTCCACTCAAACTCGCATTGCCGTTGGAACGGGCGGGCGTCAAGATTCTCGGCACTCTCCCCGATGCAATTGATCGTGCCGAGGACCGCGAACGGTTCAACCAACTGGTTGAAAAAGTGGGCCTGCGGCAGCCAACCGGAAAGTTGGCGCGCAGCGCCGAGGAGGCAATCCGCGGCGCCGCGGGGATTGGCTATCCAATGCTGATCCGGCCTTCATATGTGCTTGGCGGCCGGGCGATGGAGATTATCGCCGACGAGACTCATCTCAAGAGCTATCTTGAACAGGCGCTGCACGCCTCAGAAGAGCGGCCGTTGCTGCTCGACCGTTATCTCGATGGGGCAATCGAGGTCGACGTCGACGCAATTGCCGATGGCGAGCGCGTGGTAATCGGCGGCATCATGGAGCATGTCGAGCATGCTGGAATCCATTCCGGCGACAGCGCCTGCACGCTGCCCCCGCGCACACTAAGCAGGCATATCCAACAGGAGCTTGCAGCTCAGACCCGCCTGCTTGCACGCGAACTTGGGGTGGTGGGGCTGATCAATATCCAGTACGCTATTCATCAGGGCGACGTCTATATACTCGAAGTCAATCCTCGCGCATCACGCACGATTCCATTCGTCAGCAAGGCGATAGGTGTGCCGCTGGCGAGGCTTGCCGCGCGAGTGATGGGAGGAAAGACGCTGCGCCAATTAGACTTCACGTCGGAGCGCGTGCCTGCACACGTCGCCGTCAAGGAATCGGTGTTCCCGTTCATGCGATTTGCCGGTGTCGATACTGTCCTCGGACCCGAGATGAAATCGACCGGCGAAGTGATGGGCATCGACCAGTCATTTCCGATGGCATTCGCCAAGGCGGAGTTGGCCGCCGGCACGGATTTGCCGCTGAGCGGGATGATATTTGTCAGCGTGCGCGATTCCGATAAACCGTCGCTCGAACCAGTCGCGCGCGGGCTCGCAAGGATGGGTTTCGGGCTTGTCGCCACCGGCGGCACGGCGCGCGATATTGAACGATTCGGCATCGAGTGCACGCCGGTCAACAAGGTTATCGATGGCAGCCCGCACGTGCTGGACTTGATGCGCGATGGACGTATCGCAGCTGTAATCAATACGCCCGATGAAGAAGGCACGGCCGATTCCTTCCTAATCCGGCGCACGGCGTTGGAGTTGAGAGTACCGTTTTTCACCACTATCGCCGGCGCTGAAGCCGCGATCGAAGCGATAGCGGCTCTAAAGCTAAATCCCCTCCGTGCCCGCGCGTTACAGGATTATCATCGCGGCTGATGGCACGATTCGCGCCTCCGCGCCCGCGGCCTGCCGGCGCGTCCCCTTATTCTTCGCTGGTCGCTACTCAATCCTCGCCATTTGCCGCAGCCTCGCCACTTACGGCAGATATCGGAAACGCCCCAGGCGTCGGGCCGCGGCGCAGAGCGGCACTGCGGGCGCGTCAGATCGCTACTCTCGCGGACGCATTGATGCATCTGCCGTATCGATACGAGGATCTGCGGCGGCGCGACGAGGTCACGACATTGCGCCCCGGTGCGACCGCGGTCCTGGAGGGCGTACTGCACAACACCGTGTACCGGCCGATGCCGGGACGGTGGTCGCGCCGGATCGCTACCGGGTTTCTCAAGCAGGCCTCGGGCAAGGGAATCCGTGCGGTCTGGTTCAATCTGCGAAGCGGGAGCCTGCCTGCAGGTGAACCACTGGTGTTGTCGGGACGTGTAACCAGCACGCCGAACGGAGACCTCGAGCTCGTTCATCCGGAAATCCATCGCTTGCGTAGTGGCTCTGCTCCTACCATCCGTCCAATCTATAGTCTGCCGGCCGAGGTTCCGCAGCGTCTGTTTGCATCGATTGTCGGACGCGCTCTCCAACACGCTAGCCGTGCTGGCCTCGACGCTATCCCGCCGGAGCTGCGTATACGGGAAAACTTGTGCGAGATCGTGGAGGCTCTGCGCTACCTGCATCAGCCGCCTCCGGACGCGAACCTGGAGCAGTTGCAGATCGGCGAAACCGCGGCTCATCACGCGCTTGTCCTCGACGAGCTGTTTACTTTCCAGTTAGCACTAGTGCGGGAACGAGCGCGCCTGCGAACCAGAGCAGGCGCTGAGCTCAACGGCCGAGCGCGTTTGACTTCCGGACTGAGGGCATCGTTGCCGTTTGCCCTGACGGTATCGCAACTTCGCGCTATTGACGAAATCTCAGCAGAGCTTGCCGGGCCATCGCAGATGAACCGTATTCTTGTCGGCGACGTAGGCAGCGGCAAAACATTGGTCGCCTTCCATGCGGCCCTGCGCGCGGTTGAATCGGGCTGGCAAGCCGCGATCATGGCGCCGACTGAATTGCTCGCCGAGCAACATTTCGCCAATTTTAACCGGATGTGCGGGCGGCTCGGCATCACCGCTGCCCTGTTGACTGGACAGGTTAGCGCGCATGAACGAGGTAGACTTCTGCGAGCGCTCCGGCGCGGGGAGATCCCAGTGGCCTTTGGTACCCATGCTTTGATCCAGGAGGGGGTGGCGATGCGCCGGCTGGGAATCGCGATTATCGATGAACAACATCGATTCGGGGTTTTTGATCGTGCCCGGCTAATGGCACTCGGCTCGCAAGCCAACGTGTTGCTGATGACGGCAACGCCGATTCCACGCAGCCTGGCAATGGCGCTGTTCCGCAGTCTCAACGTTTCATGGCTCGACGAGTTGCCGCCCGGACGAACCGCAGTGGCAACGGAAGTCGTCAGCGAAGATGCGCTCGCTTCGGTGGATTCGAGAGTCCGGGCCGAGCTGGAACTGGGACGGCGCGCCTACTACGTGCTGCCCCTGATCGAAGGCGAGCAGGACGATCCGGATTCAGTACTCGCGACCGCCAAGCGGCTCGGCGATGGACCGCTCAAGGGATTTCCCATCGGTATGTTGCACGGCCGGATGCGGCTCACGGATAAGGACGAGGTGATGCGCCAGTTCCGTGACGGTGTGGTGCAGGTGCTGGTCTCGACCACTGTAGTGGAGGTCGGGATTGATGTCCCGCAGGCAACGATTATGGTCATCGTCGCCGCTGAACGTTACGGGCTGGCCCAATTACATCAACTGCGCGGACGTGTCGGGCGCGGCGCCGAAGCCTCCCAATGTTGGCTCATCGTTTCGCGTCAGACGGGGCAGCAGGCACGCGCACGTGTTGAACGGCTGGCGCAATACAAAAGCGGGGCGGAAGTCGCGCAGTTAGACCTCCGGATGCGCGGACCGGGTGATTTGTTTGGTGCGCGCCAGACCGGCGCCCTGCCCTTGCGTTTCGCCACCTTCATCCGCGACTTCGCATTAATCCAACAGGCCGGCGACCTGGCGCAAGAATGGCTTCAACATGATCCCGAACTTACGGCGCCAGCATCCAGCGGCCCGCGGAACGCGCTCACCCGAATGCTGGAATTCGGTTTCAGCCTCGGCGATGTGGGTTAATCGGAAGAATGAGATGTAGGCGGCGCCATGCCTTTATCGCTTCTTTGTGGCATGTGCTGGATTCCCCATAGCGGCCTTGCCAATATAAGCTAAGCATAGTGGCTGCCAAGTCAAAAGAACCTAGACGTAAACAGACCCTTCAAGTACGCCGGGAAATTTCCGCAGGCGGAGTTGTCTGGCGCCGGCAGGAACCCGACCATTGCATTCAGGTGGTGCTGGTGCGGCCTACCGGGCGCGATACCTGGGTGTTGCCGAAGGGCCACGTAGAACCCGGCGAGGCCGTCAAGGATGCAGCCGTGCGCGAGGCTTGCGAAGAAAGCGGGCTACAAGTCATACCCGGCGAGCGGCTTGGGGACGTCTCCTACGTCTATTCCTGGCACGATCGGCCCGAACTGCCGCCCGTGCGCATTTTCAAGCGGGTCTATTTCTATCTGATGGAGGCGCGCGGCGGGGATTTATCCGCACATGACGCGGAAATCGCGGAGGCCACATGGGTGGATCTCGAAGAAGCCCCACAGCGCGCGAGCCACAAGAGCGAGCGTGAACTGCTCACCAAAGCGCGCGCGATATTGGGACCTTCGGAGACTCTTTGATACGGCGTCTCCAACTCAGCGATCTCTCTCTAGCAGGTTGTTGAAAAACTAGTGAATTTAATTTCCGCATACTTCGTCTGGGGTGGAGGATGTAGTGGGGCAGGAGGAAGAGGCGGATGCGCGGTGAGGAACGGCGGCAACGGTCGATGTTGTTGGTGGTCAACCTGGAAGAGCGAATTCCCAAGGAGCATCCACTGAGGCGCATCAAGCAGATGGCGGAACTGGCGCTCAAGGAGTTGTCGCGGATGTTTGACGAGATCTACAGCGTGCTGGGGCGTCCGTCGATTCCGCCCGAGCGCCTGCTCAAAGCTTCGCTGCTGATGGCGCTGTACACGATTCGCAGCGAGCGGATGTTCTGTGAGCAGCTCGACTACAATCTGTTGTTCCGCTGGTTTTTGAACATGGAGCTGGACGAGCCGAGCTTCGATCATTCGAGCTTCACGACCAATCGCAACCGATTGCTGGAGCGCGAGATCGCCGGCGAATTCTTTCGGCAAATTGTCGCGCAGGCGCAAACCCTCGGACTGCTCTCGAACGAACACTTCACGGTCGATGGCACGCTGATCGAAGCCTGGGCCTCGCTTAAGAGCTTCAAGCGCAAGGGGCAAAAATCGGGCGCGGGACCTGATGATCCGGGTAACCCGACCGTGAACTTTCACGGTGAGCATCGTGCCAACGCGACCCATCAGTCGACCACCGATCCTGAGGCGCTGCTGGCACGCAAGGGTAAGGGCAAGGAAGCCAAGCTTTGTTACTCGGCCAACGCGCTGGTGGAGAACCGCAATTCGCTGCTGATTGACTTTCAAGTCGAGCCGGCGGATGGCCGGGCCGAGCGACGGGCGGCGGTCGCGATGGCCGACGAACGACTGGCGGGCAGCCGCCGCATCACACTGGGCGGCGATAAGGGCTACGACACCCGCGACTTCGTCGCCACCTGTCGGGCGCTCAAGATTACCCCGCACGTGGCGCAGAATGATGCGCGACCCGGAGGTTCTGCACTCGACGCGCGGACCACCCGTCAACCGGGTTATGCGGTCAGCCAATGGATCCGTAAACGAATCGAAGAGGCCTTCGGCTGGATGAAGACCGTCGGCGGTCTGCGCAAAACGCGCTACCGTGGCCGCGAGCGGGTACAGATACACGCCTATTTGGTCGGCGCCGCCTACAATCTGCTTAGAATCGCACGGCTGTCGGCCGCTCCAGCATGAAACCCCAGAATGCATACCCATTGCGCTGCGCTCTACCGAGCGAAAACTGGATGAACTCCTTCTGAGTCGACGTTCATTGCTCTGAATTACGATGAAACTGACTACTCACAGTGCTTTCTTCAACAACCTGCTAGAGCACTCTTCGAAACAAGCCGGGATAATCACGACGAGGCCGTTGACGTCGATTTCGATCTCGCGTGTGAAGTCGCTATCTAGCGACTCGTATCGATAGCGTCTACCTGTCTCCAGACACGTATAGCGCTGCCGGTCGGTGGTAATACTGAGACCTGGCACTCGAATATACACAGCGATGATTTTCTCCGATTGGCCCGTGCGCAAATTCAACCGGCGAATCGCTAGGGTGTTGGTGAATGGAGTGATCGATATGTCGATGTCGATCGCCCCTCCAAGTTGCGGCATCACAGCGCCTGATCGATCTACCCAGCTCGCGATACCATCGCTCGTGAGTTGGGTTGTGAGGTCAGAACCGATTTCGGCGATCTCGACTTTATTTACATGCCATGAGGCGTCACAGTGGATATCGTAGCGCGCAGCGAAGGCATTGTCGTCTACGCTCCCCAAGGATCGCCGCCTCCGCAACGACCTGGTCCGGCTCCTCCGTTAAGACAAGATGCTCAAGGCCCGTGCCTGTCCAGTCCTGCCACCGCGCAACGATCTTGCTCATTTTAATTATCTCTTGGCGGAGGCGAGGCGGCCAGGCTGAATAAGCCGTATCCGCACCTCCTTAAACCTCATCATGAAGGGCGGCATCATCTACGAAATCGAGCTTCGAGCTTTGAAATTCTCTATACGCCCAGCCGCTGACGACCGCGAAACCTCCTTGAGAGCGACCTTCTCGCAAGTGGCTTTGCATCAACTGGATCAAGCGGATTTGAACTGCGCGCCTGCAGCTTAACCTTATGCCCGCGCCACTTCTTCAGCATCAGCGGCAGCTCCTTTTGGAGGAACTCGAAGAAGGCCAGGGTCTCCGCCATCCGCGACCCGGCTGCGGTATCGTGCCCCAGCACCTCGATTCCCTCACGCAGACTGCGCTCCCATCGGGTGAGCACATGCTCTCGGCGCGCGATCGCCTCGTACCAAACGTCGTCATGCACCCGGTAGTAGTCGCGCCTCGACCTCGGCTCGCGCTCCCGGCTCGCGAGGTTGATCTGGGCCAGGTAGCGCACCGCACCGGAAATGGCGGCCGGGCTGACTTGCAGTAGAGCGGCCAATTCGGCCGCGGTGAGCCGTCCGGAATCGGTGGCAAGCAGACCGGCGAACACCCGCGCTGGCATCCGAGGAAAGCCCGCCTCGCTCAGCGCTACGGCGAACCGCTCAATAAACGCCGACACCGAATGTGGATCACGTTTGTATCTCGACCGCGTCGTCACCGTTCCATCATTGCCCGGCTGGTCCTCCCCGATCAAGATGCGTTGATCTTGTAACTTCATACAATCGTGAAAGTAATGTATTATCTAAAGTACGGGAATGTGGTGTATTTCTGCGCGAGTTGCCTTGCATTGCGCGAATCGTCGTGAGCTGACGGGCAGAAAGCCGGTGTACCGCGCTGGCGCGCCGATCGGGCAACGCGCGCTCCTTGCACGCGGGTTGCGAGCGGCCGTCCGCGGACGTCCCAGTCGTCTGGTCAGCCAGTGGAAGACGAGCGAGTTCGCTAGAGGCAATCCGATGAGAACTGGGTTGAGGCGCTTCGGGATTCTCGCCGTGCTGGTTGTGGCGGCGGCGTTCTACCATTTCGGCAAAGCGTATCTGTCGCAGGTGCCAGAATCAGGTGTGATTCATAGCGTAGGCATCATCGAGGCGCAGGAGGTGAATGTCAGTAGCAGGATTGGAGGAAGAATCGCGGTTCTCATACTCAACGAAGGCGACCTGGTTGAAACGGGACAGGTAGTCTGCCGCATCGAAGATATTGATTTCAGGAATCAGCTCGCCAAAGCTGGTGCCGAGCTTGCAAACGCGGCGGCTGAGCTCAATGACGCCGAACGCACCAGGCGCCGCTATCAGGGACTCTTCGCAGAGAGCGTTATTTCAGTGCAGGCCTATGACGACGCGGTTACGCGAGTAGAAAAGGATCGGGCGGCGGTACAGGCGGCGCAGGCCAACCGTGAATACTACAAAGATCAGCTCGCCGATACCGTGGTCCGCTCGCCAATCTCAGGCGTCGTGGTGAGCAAGAATTTACAGGTAGGGGAATGGATCAATCCCGGGACGCCGATCCTGACCGTCGACGATTTATCCACTATATGGGCCCGCGTCGACTTGGAGGAGACCCAGTTGGGTTTTATTCAAGTTGGCTCGTCCGCGCAGGTTATGCTGTCCACTCAACCGCCCACGGTGATTCGCGGCCAGGTGATGGCGGTGGGCCAGGAAGGCCAGTTTGCGACCGAAACCGATGTGCGCCGCGGGCGTCAGGATATACGGACGTTCTACGTCAAAGTCCGCCTGTTACAGGCGGGCGGCGTAGCCAAGCCAGGAATGACGGCTGAAGTTACGTTTAGGCGAGTCGATGCAAGCCAGCCCAGCAGCTATTCAAGCCAGCGAACTCACTAAGAAGTTCGGCAATATCACCGCGGTCGACCATGTCAACTTCGAGGTCGCCAGAGGTGAACTATTTGGCCTGCTTGGTCCGAACGGCGCAGGCAAAACTACGGTAATCCGGGTCCTGACTACGCTGCTCGCGCCCAGTTCCGGGCAGGCCTGGGTTGCGGGGCATGATGTGAGCCGCGAGCCGCGCCGGGTGCGCGAAGAGATCGGCGTCGTACCGCAGGCGCTGACCTCGGACCTGGAACTGACGGCGTGGCAAAACCTGGATATTTATGGCCAGTTCTATGGCCTCTCGCGGGCAGCGCGCCATGCACGCGCCGAGCATCTGCTGGCGATGGTCGGGTTGCGGGAACGCGCTCACGATATGGTGGCGACTTATTCTGGTGGGATGCGCCGCCGGTTGGAAATCGCCCGCGGTTTGATTCATTCGCCGCGAGTTTTGTTCCTGGATGAGCCCACGATCGGGCTTGATCCGCAGGCGCGCCGCGTCGTTTGGGAACTGCTCGAAGAGTTGCGCGCCGAAAGCAACCTGACGATTTCGCTGACCACTCACTATATGGACGAAGCGGAAAAATTGTGTGACCGGATTGCCATAATCGAGGGTGGAAAAATTGTCGCCATTGGTACCACCCAGCAACTGAAGGCGATGGTCAAGGGCTCAGACCGCATCAAGCTCGAAATCGCGGGCGACCCGTCGCCGGCAGTAGCCGCGCTGCGCGGGCAACCGTACGTGCTGGAAGTCGGCCACGATAGCGAAGGTGCGATTATCATCGCAACCGCCGATGGCGCTCACGCAATGCCAAGCGTGATTGAGCAACTCGAACAGGCCGGCGCGAAAATCCAGGCCATGAGCATCGAGCAAATCTCGCTCGAAGACGTCTTCATCAGCTTTACCGGGCGTCGCCTGCGCGAGGAAGGCGGCGGCCGAGCAGCTCCGCTACCTGATCCTTTATTTGCTGCGGCTGCGCCCCGGAAAATTTCATGAAGAAGTCGTGGGCAATCATGCGGCGTGACCTGATCAAGCTGTCGAAGGCGCCTGCACTGGTCATCGCCAGCGTGGTGATGCCGATTCTGTTCCTGGTTATTTTCGGTAACTCTTTGCAAGGGCAGCTTAAACACCTGCCAATAGTAATCGTGAGCCAGGACCAGGGACTGTATGGAATTCGCGTCTTGGAAAAGATGCAGGCACTCGCGGCAGGACCACAGACTATCACGGTCAGTTACATGCATGATCCCGCCAGGGCGCTTCAGAAAGTAAAAACCGGTGATTACAAAGCTGCGCTTATCATACCGCCGGACTTCAGCCGAGAGATAATTGCTGGGCGTATCGGCGAGCTGGGGCTGTTCGTCGACAACGTCGACAGTATCAGCACCGCGGCGCTAAAGGCTGTCATCGGCCAGGCTACCGCTACCATACGCAGTGGTTACGTCACCGCCCGTGAACCTAAGCTCAACGAGATCGCACTGCGTCCGAGTAACCTGTTCGTCACCGTCGATTATGACCGTTCGCTGATTCCGGGCGTGATAGTAATGGCGCTCTTTATGGGCTCGATGACTTCGGGGGTCTTCAACTGGATTATGGACCGCTTCTCGGGTGTGACCGAAGCTTATCTCGTGACGCCGCTGTCGCCGTGGAATATCGCGAGCGGCTTACTGGGCAGCAGCGTTCTCGCCACGACGCTCGAGGCGGTCGCTGTCCTGATCGCAGGACTCGCATTGACGGGAGGTGGAATGGCCGGCGGTATCCGGGCGCTGGCGATGCTGTGCGGTGTCATTGTTCTGACCGGCACCGGACTGCTGGCGATGATGTTCGCCATGTACAGCCGCGCCAGCAATCCGCGCCTGATTGGCGGGCCAGCCGGTTTTCTTAACGTGATCCTGTTTTTCCCAAGCGGGGCAGTCTATCCAATCGAAAGCCTGCCGCCATGGCTGCACTCATTTACACGCTGGAACCCTGAGACTCATGCAATCAGCGCCCTCAAGTCAGTTATGTTCAAGGGCGCCGACTTCGCCGCCATTTCCAGCGACGTCGCATTCCTCGCCGCGTTCACGGCGGTCATGCTGCTGCTGGCGGGCGCTACGTTGAAGCGCTCACTCTAGCGTAGTCGAGTGCTCAATGAGGTCGTCATACCGATGCACCAAATGGTGATCAGGCAAGGAGGAGAGGCTGGTGAAGCTTTTCGACGCGAACCATAGAGCGATGTGATGCGGCGCGGTCCAGCTTTTGCGGCGAATCAGGCAAATCCGTTAACGCGACATATCGTTTGACGATGTGCCTCGTAAATTGGAGGCAGAGATGGCGAACTCGCAGGTTTTGATAGTTGGAGCGGGACCCACCGGGCTGGTGATGGCGCTCTGGCTTGCCAGACTAGGAGTGCCTTTCCGGATTATCGACAAGCACAGTGGACCGGGACAGACTTCCCGTGCAATGGCGGTCCATGCGCGGACCCTCGAGTTTTATCGTCAACTAGGTTTTGCCGATGAGGCTGTGCGCGCCGGTATCAAAGTGGAACGGCTTCGTCTGCGTGAAGGTGGCCGCGAGGTCGCTCAACTGGCATTCGGTGACTTCGGCAAAGGGCTAAGCCCCTATCCGTTCATCCTGAGCTTTCCGCAGGACGAGCATGAAGGGCTGCTGGGCGAGAAGTTGAGCGCTTTAGGTGTCGAGATTGAATGGAACACCGAGCTGGTGGATTTCACCCCGGGCGATGAGCACATCGCCACGATCATCCGCCGGAACGGCAGGGACGAAAGCTGTCAAGTAACTTTTCTCTGCGGATGTGACGGCGTGCACAGCGTAGTCCGTGAGAATCTGAAGCTGCAATTCCCGGGTGGGATTTACCGACAGATGTTTTTTGTGGCAGACGTTGCCGCCAACGGAGCCGCCGTGAATGGCGACATAAACTTTGTTCTAGCCGCCAATGAACTCTGTCTCGCTTTTCCAATCAGAAGCAGTGGCATGGTCCGTTTGATTGGAATTGTGCCAGCGGGCCTGAGCGGCCGGGATGACCTCACCTTCGAGGATTTGCGCGGCCATTTCGAGGGACTTCTCTCGCTGCGTGTTGATAGCGTGAACTGGTTTTCCACTTACCACGTTCACCATCGGGTAGCGGATCATTTTAGAGTGGGCAGGGTATTCGTCGCCGGAGACGCCGGTCACGTTCATAGCCCGGCCGGCGGACAGGGAATGAACACTGGGATCGGCGATGCAGTAAATCTGTCGTGGAAATTGGCGGCAGTCTTGAACGGCAAAGCCGACGCTGCGATTCTCGACAGCTACGAAATCGAGCGGAGGGCTTTTGCACGCACTCTCGTGTCCACTACAGACCGATTGTTTCAAGCTGTGGTGCGGGAGAATATTGCTGGAGAGATCGTCCGGACCACGCTGCTCCCACATCTGCTGCCGTGGCTGATGGGATTTACGGCGATGCGCAGAGCACAGTTCCGTCTCGTTTCGCAGACTCGAATCAACTACCGCCAGAGCCCTCTTAGTGAAGGAAGCGCGGGTGATCTGCGCGGAGGGGATCGGCTGCCCTGGGTTGAAACGGCCGGTGATGGAAATTTCGCGCCATTGAAGTCTCTTGACTGGCAACTGCATATATATGGAACGGCCAACACCGATTTGCTGCAAGCCGCCGATGACGCCAGTATCGCTTTTCATGAGTTCGCGTGGAACAAAGAGATGCAGCAAGCGGGACTCAAGCGTGATTCTCTATATCTGGTGAGACCTGACGGTCACATCGCCCTTGCCGAGTCCAGACAGAACGTGTCGCGACTCCGAGAGTTTTTGTCGCGGTTCAAGATAGCTTCGCTTGGGCCCACATCTTACCGGGCCCATTCGAATTAGCGGGGCTAACTGGCCCGCGTTCCGAGGCTTCCTCCATGTGAGGCGTAAGTGGATTTTTGGCATCATCTGCCCGGCGTATCTTAACCACATATCCCCCACGAATCGGCAATATGAGGTGGAGGTGTAGGTAATTTGGGAGTCTTACACATGGCAAACATGACAACGCCGGAATCCAGAGCCTGCTATCGGAGTGTGATGTCGAATCTGGTGTTTGCGGCAATCGCAGTAACTATGCTGTTAGCTACCGCCGCCCAGGCGCAGACGTGGTATCTGATGGCGCCCGACGAGAAAATCGTAAGTAACCCAAGGGTCGCGGTCAGGATGGAGCATGGGCCGGTAATGGGACCGCTCGAATTTATCACACGCGGAAAATTCTCCTCGCGCGCGGAGTGCGAACCCGCGCGGCAAAAGCTTGTCACAGCGTGGCGGCAGCTCAGCGTAATCAAACGGGGATCATGGGACAAATACGGCTTTATCAGTCCCAGCAGCTTTGTGCGTTGCGTTCCGGCTGATGATCCGCAATTAAAAAGATTGCACACGGGCGCTGACGTCCTCCCGTCAATGGAGACCTTCGTGAATCGACCACGCCACCGGTAAAGCAGTCTTTTCGGGAGTATGTAGTTAGCGCAATTTGAAGCGGAGAGGTGGAGAATCATGGGCCGTCAAGTTGCGCTGGATTCTGCTGCGCGAGCGGGTCAAGGAAATAAAGAGCGCCGTGGATCCAGAACGAAGCCGCTACCATGGTGAGATCACGAACTTCGATCGGTAATCTCGCGCTTCACGCAAAGCGTCAGCTCGCCGGTTCAGCGATTTGCGCCGGTCTCCTTATGCGCTGTTTTTGGCACAAGTGCCAGGATTATCTCGGGACCTTTGTAAAAACGTGTGAATTGTCCTCCCACGAAGCGCCAATCGTCCGAGGGACTGAACCACACACGAATCTCCGGCACGAAAGGCGCTACGACGAGGTTCAGCCAGCCGAAATCAGGTTTGACGTCGACTTGAACCACCTCGCCCGGGAAATGGGCCCACGTCGAGGGCGGCTGCGTGTGGGCCTCAACCTTAAAGATTTTTGGCGCTGGGACACAATTGAAGTCGTACAGGATGATTCCATTCTTCTTGCCCCGCAGCAGATAGCCTTTCAGCGGTAGAATGATCGCAGCCCCGGCAAACGTGTCCGGAGGAAATTGGAGTACCGTAGTGAGGACCGCCGGCCGGCCATTTTCGTACTGGATGCAGGAGGCGAGCCCGGTTTGGAAATTTGCCTTGTTGGCCCGTTGCAGGATGCCATTCGCGCTGAAATATGTATGCTCGAAGGTAACCATGCGCGGAAGTTGAACGTCGCCGCGCATTTCGAGCTTATCGCGCTCAATGTCGTATTCACCGTCGTTGAAGTGATCCTCGCCGAATGCAGTCGCGTGTGAAGGGCCATCGGGCGTGACTTCATAATGGCCGTGGCCAATCACCTGCGTGCCCTCCGCAGCGTCGATTATGGCGAAATCTGAGGGACGAAGGTCGAACGGACCGGCAGCGGCCATCGCCGCACCGAGCGACACTGCAAAAAGAGCCGCGACGGCGAGACCAAGGTGCACCCGAGCGCGACGCGGTGCAGTTTCAGAATTGGATTCGCCGCTTCCTTCAGTTCGTTCATCCAGGCACTCAATCCACCGCGCCGGATAATCAGGGATTTGCGCTGTCAGAGAGATCCCTCTTTTGATCGACCGCTCTTTAAACCTGATTCTCAAGGTAAAAAATATTAGCGCCACCCGCTGAACGAACTGAGGGTAACCTTATGTAGCTGTGCGCGCGAGGGTGGAATCTCAATCAGAGCGGCGAACATTATGAAGGATCATCCGGTCTCAATTGCGTTAAAACGCAGCATCCACGATGGTACACTTATTTACGAGCCCAACAACTCGATCGAGAGCTGGCGGTTGACGATATGGAGAAAACCTCGTAAGGGACTATGGGACCGCTATTCAATCGCCACAAATAAGCGGACAAATCCATCGCCGATTCAATAGACGCTCCACAAATACAAAAAGAGTCGGCGGGTCGAAAAGCGTCCCGGCGCAGAAAGCTCGCTTCCGAAGTCCAAAGCGAGAGAAAACCCATTTACCGTGGTGGAATCGCATACAAGCCTGAAGCCCTTTTGGCTCAAGTACCCAAATCAACCGTGGCGCAAGCCGCCTAAATGCGCAGCGAAAATGACATTTGAAGGCTGATGATCGCGCTGGCGGTCAGCGATGCACCCTCCCCGGTGCAGGCGGTGTCGCCGCGGTTTGTGCGGCACCTCGTACACACAGATTTAATGCGCGCTGAATAGCTGATTAGCTATCATCTCTGCACAGGCGTTCGAAATTTGGCGAGGACCAATGGAAAATCACTCGCTAATGTTGGGGAGTAGCAGGCCGTTCTCATCGCTGTCAGCGCATTTTGAGATGCTACGGGGGATCGCGCCTGCCAGAGAGTTCGTCCAGCATTGTCCGAGAATTGAGCAATAGCAAATTTGAAGATTCACGCGAGACTGTGCACCGTGAAGCTGGTTAGCCCATGTTGCGCCCCGCACCTCGAAGAGATTGAGCGACTTTCCAGCGCGGATCACGACGCCGCGCGTGAGCGCATCAATGTGAATCTCGGCCCGGGAATTTCCGATAATCTGTTGCACCCCGGAAATAGCGTCACGCTGGTTCCGGCCATCAATGGTAAGCACGACATCTCTGATCAGAGCCGGACCGAGGCCGTCGTTATCGACGACAATACCCGTCTGGTCGTTTGCATAGCGCCAGCCAATCGTGACGTACGGCCAAGTCTGAGCTGAGATTGAGGAGGAAGCCATGCGCAACTGATAGAGCGAGGCAGCGCACGCGACCACGCTGATTAAGAGGGCGCAGATAGGAAGAATACGACTCGTGCTCGTCGCCTCACCCTCTTCGTTGCCGGTACCTTCGCCGGATTGCGAGTCACCCATCACCTATTCGCCTACAGCGCAGACGATCAAAAACAATAGATCAAGTTTCTTAATACGAGACTGAATCCTAACGGAAGGAGACCGCTGCATTCGTCGCAGGATAGTCATAGGCAAACGGTCTCAGCCCTCCAATGTTTTTGAAAAACATCTCGTCGTGCGGTTTGGTTACCAACTCAACCGGCCCGCTTGCCTCGAAGCGCGCGAACTCGTATGGCACACCCTGCCCGGCGAGGAATGAGGGCCGGTTAACGATATGTTCATGGAGATGCGGCTCGGTTGAGTTGCCGCTGTTGCCAACGTGTCCGATAATCTCACCCGGGCTGACGTGGTCTCCGACCTTAACCTTGATCGTGCCCGGCCTCATATGCGCGTAAAGCGCATAGAGTCCATACCCGATGTATACAACGACATGGTTACCGCCCGCGTTCATGAAATTCACATCGATCGCCATCTTGCCAGAGTGAGGAACATTCTCCGGAATGCCGTCCAAGACCTCAGTCACACTGCCGGCGGTCATGTTGTAGATAGCGGCATCATAACAGAAATAACTCGAATTCCGGTTTTCTGCTCCTGACCATGTCGTGCCGTTTCCACCGATTACGCGGTAACGTACCCAATCGATCGCATAGCGCTGGGCCAAGTAGGGCTTGCCCCGGTCGAACAGTATCGCCCGGCGATGCGCAGCATCTGGACCGTTGTGCACAGAATCTCCGGCGATCCAATCAGAACCGCGCAAGGGCGCTTCGAGCAATATCGGTGCCTGTGGTCCCACCGCCAAAGGCTTTGCCACGAGAGCATGATCAGCGCCGTCGTGAGAATGAAAGTGAAGCGTATGATAGAGCGAAGCAGGAATTTGCGACGCATTTTCGAACTGCAGCATAAAGAACACTACGGCCGTGCTGCCGCCAAGGAGCTGAGTGGTTTGAGCGGAAGAACGGGGTTCGCCGGCCAACCGCATCATCCCCTTGAGAGTTTCCGCAGAATACGAGAATTGCCGATCGCCGCAATCAACGTTGATGGACTCGAGAGTATAGGCAACCGGTACATAGTTCGTGATAACCATCTCGTAGAATAGACGTGCTGCGCCATACTGGATTAGCGGGCTGGGTGAGAAAATGAAATTCACCGTCACCTGCGGGGGCTTGAGATCAGGGCCAGCGGCCGAGGCGCCAACGCTCGGCAGGATGACCGCAAGAAGCATCAGGCTGAAAAGCTTCATAATGATTTTGCAATCTGTTGTTGAGGGATGCGTCGGGTTAGGTTTATTACGCAAGTCGGCTCTCGCGTCAAACTTCAAGGCACTGGTTTCGATAGCCCGCTTTCGCCGGCAAGTCGCAGCAGTCCGCGCACTTTCGGCTTGTTCGAGGGAGGTGCAAGTTTTTCCCCTTTTCAGGGCACGACACTCACGTTGCTGGGTGGTGAAAATGCGGGCGACAGCGATGCGCCTGTATTCGAAAACGACTTCTCTAGTTGGTTGTGGCTGCAAAGCCGCCATCCCATGAACTTCTCCTATAGCACGAGCCATTACTACCAAAATTGCGTCACCAACGGCTTGCTCGATGCGCGAATGGTATCGTTCTCTACTGGCCAATTGCTGATGCTGCTTGGGGTAGGCGGGGCCATATGGGGCGGCGGCTCGGTCGGACAGGCCAAAGGCCAGGGCGGCCCCGATGTCGGTTTCTTCCTGCGCGAATGGCATGTCAGCGTCGATCTCCAGGCGGGCTACGGCAGCTCACGCACCTACGGCATGGTGAGCTTCTCGCGAAGCTTTGGCTGGGACGAATAACGCCCTACGATCGGTATCGCACCTCCGGCGAAGACCATCCGAGTGCCGGCACACCCACGCGCCGAGGCGACGGCGCAGCTCTGATCAATTGGAGACTTAAGCCAATGTGGAGGAATATCAGACCCCTGTTCAACTTCGATCCGCCGGTTACGGATGAGGAAATTCGAGCCGCGTCGCTCCAGTTCGTGAGAAAGATCAGCGGCTTCACCAGGCCTTCGAAGGCGAATGAGGCACTATTCGCGACAGCCGTAGGTGAGATCGCACGGATCTCGATTCGTCTTCTCGGTTCGCTCGAGACAAACGCACCGCCAAAGAATCGAGAAGCCGAGACTGCAAAGGCGAAGGCCCGCGCCGTACAAAGATTCGGAGCCTGAAAAACCTCGTTCGGGTTCGGCCATCGGCTCGAGCTTATTGCCCTCCGCGCCAGCGAGGCGCGAACCGGTGGTGGAGCGCGTCGCGTCGGACATGGCTGTGCCACAGGGTCAGAGTGACGCCGGAGACCAGCGGCAGGTGAAGGAAAAGGACCGACACCTGGTGCTGGCCGGACTTGACCGCCTCCGGATTCTTTCCTCGCTTGGCGATGCTATTTTCCGCCCTTGCCGAATTCGCGCAGCTCGGAATCCTCGATTAGGATGCCGGCAGCCTGGAGTTCGTCGAGTTTCTGCTCGCCGTAACCGAGGTATTGGCTCAGGATCCTTCGATTGTCCTCGCCGAGCATCGAAAGAATCGGCTGAAACTCAACCTTCGTGTCTGAGAACAAGTAAGGCACTTTGGGCATTGGGATTTCGCCGTAACCGGGAACGTTGAGATTTTGAAGCGCGCCGCGTCGCTCGCCGTTGATCAGTTCGACTGTCTGTCGCAGATCCAGCACTGGCGCAGCCAGATAATGCCGGTCGAGCAGGAACTTGAGCACATCTTCACGGCTGCCAAGCGACTGGAACCATTCTTCGATGATCGGTCGAGCAAGTGGCGGTTGTCCCAACGGGCGGAATAATGATTGAAGCGCTCGTCCGTCATCAGTTCGGGTTTGCCGATGTCCTTAGTGAAGCGTTCCCACTGGTGGTTCAGCACGGTGAATACAATCCAGCCATCGCGGGTCTGAAACAGACCGCAGGGCGTAGCGCCCGGTCGATGACGCCCGGTGGGGCCCGGATTGTAGTCACCGTATGTGAACAGATTCTGCATCAGGAAAACGTCATGAAGATGGAAAACACATTCGTAAAGCGCCACGTCGATATACTGTCCGATCCCGGTACGTTCGCGGTAATACAGCGCGGCCAGTACGGCCGCGACGCCGTTGACCCCGCCGCCGCCATCGGCCAGGTACATCCCGGGATAGACGGGAGTACCGTCCTCGGTTCCGGTCAGATGCAGCAGTCCCGACAATGCCTGCGCGGTCATGTCATTGCCAGGCAAGTTGACGCGCGATCCAGTTTGGCCGAAGCCGGAAATCGAGCACATGATGATGCGCGGATTGATTGCCTTAAGGGCATCGTAGGTCAGGCCGTATTTAGCTAATACCCCCGGTGTATAGTTCTCGATCACAATGTCGAAACGGCGCGCCAGTTCTACCACGATCGCCGCCCCTTCAGGACGTTTGAAATCGATGCAGATACTGCGCTTGCCGCGGTTGTAATAGATGTAGGCGGGCGACTGTCCCTCGACCCTGGGCGGAAATCCGCCGCGACGCGAGTATTCGCCGCCCGGCGGCATTTCCAGCTTAACCACTTCGGCACCGAGATCAGCGAGCATCCGTCCTAAAGTAGGTCCGGCAATATACTGCGTAATATCCAAAACGCGCAGGCCGGCAAGATTTTGCTGCACAGGTTCAGCCATCTGGACCTCCATCGCTCTGTCGCTCAATACGCGAGAGGCGACCGTAGATGAAGTCCATATAAGAAGCGCCGCGCTCTGCGTCAACAGACTGGTCGTCCAACCTCGACAAGTGCTCGCCGTGGACTTGGTACGTGATGGGCGCAATAAGAGTGGCGGCGGTGAGTTTTTAAGCCGTTCAGCGCCTGGTTCACACGGGTGGCCACGCACCCTTGGCAAATACGCTCTAGCGATGGATCTGCTCAACGACCGCATCATTCCGCTTTTCGCCGAGCACGGGATGCGGTGCAATCGGATTTCTGCTGTTAGACTGAGCGCTGCCGTACAGGAAAGCAGCCAATATCGGCGGCACGGCTAATCTGCATGCGGATTATGGCGGACTCTGTAGCACGCGCTGCCAGGGGATCAGTCTTTCTCGAAACTCCAGCTCAGAGCGATAGAATGCTTTCAGCGTAACCGAATGTTTCCCCACGGCCTGCAGGGAAACTCGCCGTGACCACCGGGCCGCCGAAGAAGTGGCCGGCGAAAATCGACATCTGTAAATAGCTGCTGAGCTTCCAGGTTACACCGGTATCAAGTTCCGAACCCAGGTAGCTCTTACCGAAACTTGGCCGCCCAATGTAGCCGAAAATGTGGCTGTCAAACGCCCCGCCGCCGTAATACCAGAGGTCCCTGGACGACGACAACCATAGTGAATGGAAGGTCGTGCGCGACTCGACGTTGCTCAGCGGATCGAGGACGAATTCCGCACTCCCATCGATGTTGTTCATCATGTTGTAGATCGGATTCAGCGCATAGACCCGCGGCGTCGGCAGAATCTGGAAGAACGTGCCATGAACGTTGTTGTTCGGCGTGCTGTCGCCTGAACTCATTTGGAACCCGGCGCGTGGCCATGGCTTCCACGGAATATCGTCGAAGCAATAGCCGACCTGGGCAAGTGCCGCCCACGCGCGCTGGGACTGACGTCCCCAATCGCCAAACTGATAGGCCGCCCACATCAGTGTGTCAGCCGTTCCGGAGCCGAGACGATAAGTTCCCGTAAGATCGGTGGCGGCGCTTTTGACACTGATCGTGCGATGGTTGGCGCTAGCTTGCTTGGCGGGTTCGTTGTCAGCCGGAGTCAACCCGCGGTTATCGTCGTACCAGATGAAAAAGGTGCGGCCGAGCAGATTACCCCAGCGGCGCACAAACATGCCGTTCAATGCAGTATAGATGACATCCACCTTGCGAATTTCGTCCATTCCGTCAAGGTCGAAGACTCCTCGGGTCGGGACACCATACATGGCGGTGAAGTTCCAATCCGGCCGGCCATAGCGGACCATGGCCCCGTCGAACGATCGCATGACGTCGGACCATCCGAAATTGCCGATAAGCCTCTGGGAAACCTCATTCAGCACCAGCCATTTGAGGTGCCCGTCCTCGGGCACGAGATCCTGGCCGTCATTGAATTCGAAACGACCACCTTTCAGATTAAGCCCTTTGGCGAGCTGTCGCCCAAATTCGACGTACGCCTGCTTGAGAAAAACATTGGAGTCGAGGCCTTCCTGATGAATCGAGTAATAATTTGCTCCCAGTCCAAGAAAGCCAGCCGGAGCGGGCGCAGTCGCATGGCTGGGCAGATCAAAGAGGGTAGGATTCATTCCTTCGACATACAGCTTAAACCCTTTGATCGAATAGCCAAGGCCGGCGCGCAGCGAGTTGGATTGATAGTTGTAGCGGTTCTCATAGGTTTTCTTCTCGATGACGCCGGGTTGAAAATAGCTCCAGACATATTCCCGCGTCCGCATCCAGAGACTAAGGGTAACTGGCTCGCTGCCTATTGATAGTAAATCGATCTGCGCGAACGCGATCGTATTCGAGCCGAACGTGAAAATGAGCACGCTCACGATGACAATGGCTCTTACATTGAGTAATATATATTCGCGGGCCATTCTTCTTACCCACTACTGATTAATCGAGACGACTTTCTGTTGGTGATCTCTTCAAACCGCCACTTCCAACTCGTCGCCTGTCCACACGGTGCGCCATTCGTGCCTCACACGCAGCATCGCGAACATGGCGAAGCTCGCGGCCAGCGCAAACACCAGGAGACTCACGCCAAAGGTGCCCGTTAGGCCCTTCAGCGATCCCATCACCGTTGGCAGGAGGAATCCGCCCAGACCGCCGCTCGCGCCGATAACGCCGGTAGCAACACCGATTTCTTTTCCGAAGCGTTGTGGCACCAACTGAAACACGGAGCCGTTACCCGTTCCAAGGAATGCCATGATAAGGAACAGCAGCGGCAGCGCGATCGACAGCCTCGGCAGCGTCGCGAGCGCTAGCAATAGGAGGCCGATTGCGCCATAGAGGAAGCTGAGAACCTTGACGCCGCCGACGCGATCAGCAAGGTAGCCGCCAAACGGACGCAGGAAGCTTCCGGCAAAGACGCAGAGCGCGGCGAACTTGCCGGCCTGCACTTTGGTTACGTCGTACTGGTCGAAGAAGAAGATCGGCAGAAAGCTGGCAAGGCCGACGAACCCGCCGAAGGTCACCATATAAAAGCCGCTTAGTCGCCAGCAATCAGATTCTTTTAAGATTTTCAGATAACTGCCCAACCGCTTTGGAGGGACCTTTGACGGTCCGTCTTGCGCCACCAGTGCAAACACCGCCAGCACCATCAGCAAGGGCACAATCGAGAGGCCGAAGACCGCGCGCCATCCGAAATGTTCGGCAAGGCGCGGTGCGAACAGCGCCGAAAAGACCGTCCCGGAGTTGCCCGCGCCTGCGATGCCTAACGCCAGTCCTTGAAAACGCGGGGGATACCACTGGCTTGCCAGCGGCAACGCAACCGCAAAACTCGCCCCGGCTATGCCGAGTAGCAGCCCGATTCCCCACATGTCGGTTAGCGACGTCGAACGTGTCCAGCCCCATACCAGCGGGACGAGCGTCAGCACCATGCCAGCAATGCCGACTTTGCGCGGGCGAAAATGGTCGGTTGCAGCGCCCTGGACGATCCTGAGAATCGATCCGCCTAGAAGCGGGATCGATACCAGCAACCCCTTCTGGGCCGGGCTCAAATGGAAGGTCTGCCCGATGAAGACGCCGAGCGCACCAATCAACGTCCAGAGCGCGAAGCTCGAATCGAAGTACAGGAACGCGCACAACAGGGTAGGCCAGTGCCCAGTGCGCTTAAACTCTCTTAGATTCACGCCCTTGCCTCCCGGACTAGTCCCGAAAGAGTTAAAGCCCAATTTTCACTTGGCCGATGCAGTGGCTTGAGCGGTCGTCTCTCCGATCGCGAGACGCTCGCAAGCGTTATCCCCGTCAGTGAGGTTCGCGGTCATCTGGGCTGACTCCGGCCGCGGTTCTCGAACCGTCGCCTCGCACGAGCTCTTGGCGAAAAACCGCGTCCGGGAAGCTGCGCACAGGTACGACGTTGACCGCGCAGAATTTGATTTCCGGCTGCTTCGAAATTGGATCAAGCGCGCGTTGGGTCAGATTGTTGGCGGCTTTAAACTCGCCCGCGCCGCGTCCCCAATGAAACGGAGCGAAACACACGCCGGGCGGAATTTCTCCCATAACACGTGCCTGGGCGATCAACACACCGCGCCGCGATCGCACCTCGACAAAACTCCCGTCAATCACACCCGCCTGAGCGGCGTCCTCCGCGTTTAGCTCGAGATAGGGCTCGGGCGCCGCCTTCATCAGGGCTGGAACCCTGCCCGTCCGCGTCATCGTGTGCCACTGGTTTCGCACGCGGCCGGTGGTCAGGATCAGCGGAAAATGTGGGTCCGGCACCTCGGCGGGATCGCGATGCTCGGCCGGATGGAAGCGCGCCCGTCTATCTATGGTGTTAAAGCGATAATCCGTGTAGAGCCGCGGCGTCCCCGGGTGATCCGGCGCGGGGCAGGGCCATTGCAGCGGCCCGGCACGCAACCTGTCATAGCTGATGCCTGAGATGTCGACCGGCGTTCCAGCGGTAAGGTTCTTGTATTCCTCGAACACGCTTTCTGCATCGGAAAAGCCAAACGCGCTCGAGAACCCCAGGTGGCGCGCGAGCAGCGCAGCGATTTCCCAATCGGGCAGAGCCTCACCCGGTGCCGGCAGCAGGCGGGGCAAAATCGAAATCCTGCGTTCCGAGCTCGTCATCACGCCCTCTTTCTCCGGCCATTGAGCCGCTGGCAGCAGGATGTCGGCGAACTTCGTAGTATCGGTCGGATGATAGGAATCCTGCACTACCACCAGCTGCGCGTAGCGAAGCGCGCGCTCGACCAGATCAAGATCAGGCATCGAAACCGCGGGATTTGTGCAAATAATCCAAACGGCTTTGATCGTCCCGCGGGCGAGCGAGTCGAACAGATCGACGGCGCTGAGCCCCGCGCGGGGCGAGATGCGCCCAGGCGGCGCTCCCCACAGGCGCTCGACTTCAGCACGATGCGATGAGTTATCAACGCGCCGGTAGCCCGGCAGCAGATGCGACAGGCCACCCACCTCCCGCCCGCCCATCGCGTTAGGCTGCCCTGTGAGGGAGAGCGGACCGCATCCGGGCTTGCCGATCTTGCCGGTCGCGAGATGCAGGTTCAGGAGTGCTATCGCTTTGGCGGTGCCCGCCGACGACTGGTTGACGCCCATGCTCCAGAGCGTGAGTGGACGCTCAGCCCGTCCGAACCAGAGTGCCGTTCTGACGATTTCTTCGGCCGGCACCTGGCACACCTGAGAGGCGCGCTCTACCGTCCAACCGAGCGCGGCCGCGCGTGCAGCTTCCCACCCATTGGTGTGGGCGGCGACGAACTCCTCGTCAATCTGACGTTCGCGAACCAGCACGCCCAGGATTGCGTTGAAGAGCGCGACGTCACTGCCTGGCAGTATCGATAAATGAAGATCAGCCAGGTCGGCGGTTTCGGTTCGGCGGGGATCGACCACCACCACGCGTACGTGATCGGGTGCTGATTCTTTGCGCCGTTCGATCCGCCGGTAAATAATCGGATGGCACCAGGCGGTATTGCTTCCAACGATTAGGAACAGATCTGCACTCTCGATATCCTCATAGCACGCAGGCGGTCCGTCTGTGCCGAACGCTGCGGTATAGGCGGACATGGCGCTGGCCATACAGAGCCGGCTGTTGGTGTCGAAGTTGTTCGTTCCCAGAAAGCCCTTTACGAGTTTGTTGAAGACGTAGTAGTCCTCGGTCGTGAGTTGTCCCGAACCGTAGAACGCGACCGCATCGGGGCCGTAGCATTGGATGATTTCGCGCAGCCGCACCGCGCCACACGCAAGCGCGCGATGCCAGGGGACCCGCGTAAGTGAACCGTCACGCCGCTCGCGCATATCCGGGTGTAGCAATCGTCCATTCGGCGCGGTGGTCGGCACCAGGTGCGCGGCCTTGGCGCAAATCTCACCGAAATTGGCGGGATGATCAGGATCGCCTTTGATTTTGACCAGGCCCGCGTCACGTAATCCAACTCTGAGGCCGCATCCGACGCCGCAGTAAGGGCAATACGACCGCTCCCATCGCGCTGCGCTGTTTTGTGTCATCGATCAGCCAAACCCTTCGGCACCACGAACTTCACGCGTTTGCTGCTATCTGGACAAAAAGGAAACCGTCGTGAATCTCCACCGGGAAAGTCCGGGCATAGAGCGCCGTATTGACCCCGGAGCCATCCGCGAGCCGGAAACGATGAGCATGCAGCGGACACACGACCATCCCCGCGCCGAGCACACCATCGGCTAACGGGCCGCCCTGATGCGGGCACGCGTTTTCCAGTGCGCAGAGCGTGTCGTCTCGTTGGCGAAAAACTGCGATCCGAAGGCGGCCAACCGAAAAGCATCGGCCTTGGCCGGGTGGAATCAAATTGATTCGTCCCAATGCAATCCGCGCACCGCCCTCCGCCGTTTCCCTCGTGTACTGATCGAGCGAACCTGCCATCTGTTCTTTCCACCTCAGATCTCGATGTCGCCGGCAAACTGCGTCAACTCGACCGGCGTCTGGCCCTCCAGCCATGGGTCGCGGTAGTTCGCGACGCCAGCCTCGATCTCGCGGTCCAGCCGCTGGACTTCCCCGCTCGACTCGTCAAGCAGGATCGCGCGGATCTTCTCGATTCCTATTCGTTCGACGAATGCCGGGCTGCGTTCGGCATAGCGGGCGTTTTCACGGTAGTACTGGATAAACCGCCCCATGACGCGCAGAACTTCTTCTTGGGTTGCGACCGTGCCAAGCAGATCGCCGGCTCGCACTCGCAGGCCGGCGGCGCCGCCGACGTAGACTTGCCATCCGTCCGGGACGGCGACCGCGCCGAGATCCTTTACCGTCGCCTCTGCACAATTTCGCGCGCATCCGCTGACTGCGAGTTTCATCTTGTGCGGCGCCTCGATCCCCTGAAAACGGGTCTCGATCGCGACCCCGAGACTGGTCGAGTCTCCGATCCCATAGCGGCAGAAGTCGGTTCCCACGCAGGTCTTGCAAGTGCGAAAAGCCTTGGTGTAAGCGTGCCCGCTCGGCATCCCGAGGTCGCGCCAGACACCCGGCAAGTCTTCCTTCCGGATCCCGAGCAGATCGATCCTCTGGCCGCCGGTAATCTTCACCATCCGGACGCTGTACTTTTCTGCAACGTCTGCCAGACGCCGCAATTGGTCGGGCGAAGTCACACCGCCGGGAATCCTTGGAACTGCCGAAAAGGTGCCGTCGTTCTGGATATTCGCGTGGACGCGATCGTTGATGAATCGCGCATCGCGCTCATCTTCGTACTGGCTTCCCCACACCGTTCGCAGCAACGAGGCCAGGCCGGGTTTGCTCAAGGGGTCGTCCGTGCCGCTACCCAGTTCCCGCAGCACTGCACTCACACTGTGTAATTGGCGACGCTTGATCTCGGCCACCAGCTCAGGCTTGGCGAACGGAACCGCCTTCACATACCACGACGCACTGGGATCGGACTTGTCATAAGCTGCGATCAGCGCTTCGAGCTGGGGACGACAGCCGCCGCATCCGGTGCCCGCTCCAGTCTTCGCGCCTAGCTGATCGGTCTTGCAGCCGCTCCCAATCAGGTCTACTAGTCTTGCCTTGTTGACCTGATGACAGGTGCAGATATGCGCCTCCATCGGAATCGCCTCGACCCCGAGTCCGGCCGAAGCGGCGCGGCCGAAGAGGAGGTCGGCGTGGCGTTCGCCGATGTCCGCCTCGGTTTCAAAAGCGGCCATCACGCCGCTCGCACAATCGATGTCGCCCAGGAGGACCGCGCCGGAGATTTTCCCTCCGCGCACGACCAGCTTCTTGTAGACTCCGCGCTGCGGCTCAACGTAACGGGTCACCGAGACGTCCGGACCGTCCAGCGGACGAGCGTCGCCCACGGAAACGAGGTCGACGCCCATCACCTTGAGCCGAGTCGTCAACTTTGAGCCTCGGTAGCCCGATGACCGATCGGCGCCGGTAATGTGATCCGCAAGCACCCGGGCCTGCTCGAACAACGGCGCAACAAGCCCGTAGACGCGGCCGCGATGCTCGATGCATTCGCCTACGGCGTAGATGTCGCCGTCGGACGTCTGCAGATGATCGTCGCAAACAATCGCGCGTTCGACCTTGAGGTCGGCCTCGACCGCAAGCTTGACGTTGGGGCGGATGCCGCAGCTCACCACCACCATGTCGGTTTCGAGCTCCGTGCCATCCTTGAAAGCGAGGCCGCGCACAGCGGTAGCGCCGATAACAGACTGCGTCGCCTTCTCGAACAGGAACCGCAGCCCCATCGCCTCCATCCGCCGCGCGAGCATCGCGCCTGAGTCGGGATCGAGCTGCTGCACCATAGGATAGGGCATCACTTCGATCGCGGTGACTTCGAGCTTATGATTGAGGAGCCCGCGCGCCGCCTCCAACCCGAGCAGACCACCGCCAATAACCGCCGCGCGGCGGCATCTCCGCGCGTACGCAGCGATCCGTTGGCAGTCCTCTATCGTGCGGAACACGAAGAAACCCGCGATGTTGATATTCTCGATCGGCGGTATCAGCGGCAGACTTCCGGTCGCAATAATTAGCTTGTCGTAGTTCTCCTCGCCGCCGTCGGAGCGCATCACCACCTTGCGTGCGCGATCGATCGTTTCGATTTTCGTGCCTGCGACGAGTTTGACCGCGCGTTTTTCGAACCATTCGGTGGAATACAAAAAGATACTTTCCGGGCTTTTTGCTGCCGCCAACACGTCGGACAACAGAATTCGGTTGTAAATGGTGTGCGGTTCAGCACCGAACATGGCGATGTCGTATCGGCCGGGCGCCCGTGCGGTAATCTCTTCGACCACTCGCCCTGCCGCCATTCCCGTTCCGATTACCAACAGCTTCTCTTGTCCGCTTTGCATGGCCGCCTTTCCTGTCATCACGGTGGCTGATTACTCCCATCAATCGTGATGAAGCAGCCGCCGCGATGATCTCATCGATGTAAACGCAACCGCGATGCCACCCCGCATGCGCCATCTGCAAGTTCGCGCTAATCCTCGAGGTACTGCGTGACTAATTGCGAGATCGTGATTCGCCCGGACCGGTTCTTGCGCAACCGTGATCTCGCGCGTGTGCTAAACCGCCAGATACCTGGGTGTGCTCGTTTGTGGAGCAGATGCTCAACAAGTCTGATTAGTATGTGAGCGGCGGTGCGCAATCACGGGAAACGAATGGAGTAATCACGCCCGCAAATGGACCTTGAGATTCGATTACTGAGAACTTTTCGCAGTGTCGCGTTGATGCGAAGCTTTACCGGCGCCGCGCGAAATCTGAAGTTATCGCAGTCGGGAATCAGCCAACAAATCGGTATCCTGGAGCGCGAGCTTGGAACTCAACTCCTGGTACGATCCAATAAATTTGTTCGACTGACACCGGCCGGAGAAATTCTGTTGCAATGCGCCTGTCAGGTGCTCGACAATCTCGAGCGCGTCAAACTGATCCTGGCCGAGCGATCCAATAGTAATTCAGGCCGCCTCTCGGTTGCCGTCCCGGCAACCTTCTGTCATTGGCTGCTGCCTCATCTCATCGACCAGTTTCACGAGCGCTTCCCCGCGATCCAAGTCAGCGTCGTGATGACGGATGTTGACATCGCGATCGAGCGCATCGTTCATCGCGAAATCGACATCGCTCTGGTGCCTACTGCGGTACAACACAAGGCCCTGGCTCTGGCGCCGCTGGGCAAAGACGAATTGATCGCGGTGCTGTCGCCATCCAATTCGCTGGCGCGCAAAGAGCGCTTACTGGCGAGCGACTTGAAGGACCAGCGGTTTATCATGCCGCCCGCAGGCAACCTTCGCTTCGTGCCCTGGGACAAATTTCTGCTTCAGGCTGGACTGTTTCCGCGCATCGTGGTCGAGACCGACGACCTCGAACTCGCCAAGCGTCTGGCACAGCAAAACGTGGGCATCACCGTCGCTCCCCGCTGGTCACTGAACAACGAGGTCGCTCGCCACGAGTGCGCCGCTTTGGCGATCGGTCCTGACGGCCTCTATCGCGATTGGTATCTCGCTTACCACAACGCGACTCCGTTAGCCGGCCCTTGGCGCAGCTTCTTGCGGGTGTGCCTCGAGCATTTGCCTCGCCTGTTCAGGAACGAGGAAGCTCGCGCAGTCGGCGCAGACAAATCCGCTCATCGTCACAAAGCGAAGGGCGAAGCCGAAGCGCCCGACCCGGCTGGCGCGATTGTCCGCTGAGCTCTCGACCTGCCGAAACAGAGGAAACTATTACGAAGTAGCATCCCAGCCTCGCTTCAACTTCACTTCAAGCAGGAAGCCGCGCTGCGCTGTGCCCATTTTGTCTAGCTTCTCATTTCCCGTTGTCCAGCAGGCCACTCGAAAACAGAGAGACGCATCTGATTCGCTCTGGCTGTAAACGGGGCCTTTTAGTTGTCAGCGACGAAAGGCGCTAGTAATTTGATTAGCAATGGAGCTACAGGCTTTTCGAATCAGTTATCGATTGCCGCTGATCCTTACTTTTCTTAATGCTAGAGGTCGGCGGTTGCGCACCCGAGGTTCGAACGTGCGCAAGCCCCTCAGGTTCGCCGGCCGCACCTCCGCAGAATCCGCCAGGCCAGGGTCTTTCGTCACACGTTTATCATGGGACCAAGACCGCTACGATCGACACGACAATCGCGCGATGCGGCGAGCTACAGTTCAGGGGATTTGGGTTGGGAAAACTTCGCAGAGTGTGGAATCAGATTGGCGCCGCTTCCAACCTCGGATTCGTCGTCTGGGTTGTGTACGGGGTTTTATACGCGTTCGGTCATTGGACGGCCGCAGCACTGGCTGGGCTTGCGATCATGCTCGCGACAGTTGCAAGGGAGACCCGCACTGCCAATGTCAAGATAATCGACTTAACCTCGCTCGGCTTCTTTGTTCTTGCCCTGACCATGCTGTTAACGGTCGGCGGCCGAGTTTTCAACCATTACCACATCATCTTGGTATGGGGCGTGTTTGCGGTGGTCACATGGACAACCATACTGATCGGCTTTCCGTTCACCCTCCAGTTGGCGCGGGAAAGCGCGCCGCGTGAGGTCTGGAGCGAGCCGCTATTTCATCGGATCCATCTCTGGCTTACCACCGTCTGGGGGTTAATCTTTACGCTAGACACGGCATTGGCGATCGTCGCGCTCGACGGCAGCTACGTCAGGATGCTGTCGGTAATTGTCCCGGGCGCGAGCATGATTTTCGGACTCGTATTCAGCAGGATTTATCTCGCGCGTTACCGAAATAGATTCGGTCTGCCAACGGGACGACGCCCCGTGATGACCTGAGAGAAATAGGTAACCGCTTTCTAACCAAGCAGATTGCATGAATCGGCTGGCCGGACGTCCCTCCTCGACCCTCTCGTCGAGTGTCAGGAGCGGCTCCGAGTGACCGCACGCAACGAACGGTGATTAAACTTTGGTCATGATGAGGAGATCGAATGAATCGGGTCATGGGTCTGAGGGCGCTTTTTCCAACCACTGGTGCTCATTGATGCTACTAATGTAAAGGTCGATTCGGCTCCATAGTCGAAGAAAATGTCCTCAAGATGTCGCTGGCCCGATATGCTGATAGTCAATAGTCATATGTGCGCCCTGCAAACGCCCTCATCAGTTAAGTTTCTTTGTTCGCGTCGCCGGAAGGGATCGTCGTCGCAGCGGGCGCGTTGGCCGGCCGAGCCAAGTACGGAACAGCTCCGACTCTTCGGGACTTTGCCCGCCGTATAGCAAAGCGCCGCATCACGCGGCGGGCGTCGCCTCTACTGGCACAAATCTGCGAACATCCGGCTTTTAGCAGTTCAGTAGGCGACGACACCGCCGCGGCGCCACCGCCAATGAGCGTGAGACCGGGCGAATCCAACTTGATAGCGCGTACCAGTTCCGCCGCCGCCGGCAAACACTCTATCATTGTGCACGAAAGACAAATCATGTCAGGCGCATAGCGTCTGACGAAATCACGTACTCCAGCTGGTGTCGTTTGGTCAATCAGGGTGGCGGCCGCTCCTGCATGGCGCAGAAGCTCCAGGAGCATCAGCAGTCCCAGGTCGTGGACCTCACCTGGCGCACATAGGCCTAAGATCCGAAGGCGCGGTCTCGTGCGTGGTTTTATGAACCTGTGGCCGAGCTCTTTGACCAAGCCCCGCGTGGTCTCGACGATGAAACGTTGGTTCTCGTGACTAATATGACCCTCAATCCGTTCCTGAGCGGCCAGATTTAATGCCGGGATAAGAACATCGTCGAAGGTCGCCTCGAGGCCGTGGCTATCGCAACAGCAAATCGCAAGATTGCGGGCGCCTGACTCATCCAACTCAAGAAGCATGCGGTAGTATTCGTGATAATCCTCGCTGCCGCGGTCAGCGCCGAGCAAGATCGCAAAGAAAGCGAGTTCAGGAATGTAATCGCCCGCGACTTTCAGACAGGCTGCCAGAGGCGCGGTAAGCAGCAGCCCCGGTAAGCCCCAAAGCCATGCCCAGTACGTGGCGGAGACTAACAAGGCCACGGGAGACACACCAATTCCACGGCCGATAAGAAAGGGCTCGACTAACTGACCTGTCATCTGGTCCAGGATGACGAAAGATCCAAGCACCTCGAAGGATCTGCTCCATCCGGAGAAAACCGCCAATGCTACCAGGGTCGGCAACACGGCTGCACTTAAGGCTCCCACATAAGGGATGAAGCGAAGCAGGAAAGCAAGTGCACCCCAGAACGCGGCGTCGGGCAATCCGAGCAGCCAGGCGGCGATTCCAATGGCGATCCCGAAAGCAAGGTTAGTCAACGATATAAGCAGGAGGTAGCGGCCGACGGCTCCGGTGGCGGTTTCGATGGCATCTGCGGCGACCGGTATCCGCGCCATGGCGGCTAGTCTTACGAGGCGATCTCGTAAGTCTCTTCGGGCGTAAAGCAGGAAAAACAACAGGACAATGATCAGCAGGGCTTTGCCAAAGCCCGAAAGTATTGGCCAAACGG
>Ga0207416_1000626_pt1 | contig 56756 bp, 57 predicted proteins | sample PaiPotPPM11metaG_FD_184107 | JGI IMG/M metagenome (GOLD analysis project Ga0207416, IMG submission 184107) | Iron sulfur acid spring bacterial and archeal communities from Banff, Canada, to study Microbial Dark Matter (Phase II) - Paint Pots PPM... ... | reverse complement strand
CTCCCCTGCCCCTCTGCTCCTCCGCCCCCCTGCTCCTGATCTGGTTCGCCGTCATGATCATCCCCGGCTTTGTGACCACTGATCCGCCGGAAACGCTGCACACGCTGGCGACGGCGCCGGCAGTGTGTACATTCCCGGCGCTCGGGCTGCTGGTCGCCTGGCAGTGGGCGACGCGGCGCCGGCCGGCCCTGTCACGGCTGGCCGCCGTGCCGGCGGTGGCGCTCATCCTTTTTGAAGCGGCAATCACCGGGTACAGCTACTTCGTGATCTGGGCGCCGAACCCGCAAACCTACTATTGGCTGCACGGCGACGTTGCCGACCTGGCTCAGAAGCTGGAGCAGGCGCCTGAAACGAGCCGGCTCTACGTCGCCACCGAGTACTATCGGCACCCGACCATCCGCTTCCTGGCGCCGCGGGCCGCGCCACACATCACCTGGTTCGATGCCGCTCGAAGCTTGCCGGTGCGCGCGGGCAGCCAACCCACCATCTATGCCTTTGCCCATGGCTTCCAACCGCTGCCGGAAGCCGGCGCGGCATTGACCCATGCCACTACCGACATGCCTCGCGACCGCGACGGCGGCGTCAAGTTCCGCTGGTACAGCCTGCCCGGACCAGCGCGGCTCCCGCCGCTGATGAAGCCGCTGGATGTGGCCTTCGGTCAGGATGTCGTGCTCGAGGGTGTGACGGTTACCCAGGATCCTGGCGCCGGCAACGTCGTGCGGGTGTCGATACGCTGGCGTGTCCTGAGGCGTCCGACGGATCGCCTCAGCCTGTTCGTTCACCTGCTCGACTCCACCGGTTACCGATGGGCCCAGGAGGACGGACAGGGGTATTTCGGCGACGATTGGCAACCGGGCGACGATGTGCTCACCGTGGAGCAGGTGACGCTGCCGCCGGGCACGCCGCCCGTGCCATTAACCGTCAGCACCAGCTGGTACGATGTGGCCTCCGGCGCGCCGCTGCCCTTCCAGGCGCCGGGCGCCGACGTCGCTGGCGACGGCGGCCTGGTCGCCGGACAGGTTACCCCGGCGCCTACCCCCGCGAGCGACGCCGCGGCCGTACCTGGGGCGCGGAAACCCGTCGTACTGGCCCCTGGTCTAGCACTGATCGGCAATACGATCTCCGCTGCCGACGTGCGCCAAGGCGATAGCGTGACCGTGACGATGTACGTGCTCAAGACCGGGCCAGGCGCCATAGCCGATCCGAAGATCGAGATCGGTGACGCCGGGATCGACAGCGAGCCGTTGCCGGCAGGCAGCTTGCTGGAGCGACTCGCGCCGGGCAGTGTCCTGGCGATCCGCCACGTGCTGCTCATCGCAGCGCGCGCCTCGGAAGGAGCCGTTGCGGTGCAGGCCACTGTGCCCGGGACCGCACCAATCGCCCTTAGCACGATCCATGTCGCAGCGCTGGCGCGCGAATTCGCCGCACCGTCTCCCCAACACCCCATGGCCGTCCGCCTCGGCTCGCTAGCCGAGCTCATCGGCTACGACGTGACGCCCGAGCCCGTCGCCCCCGGTGGAACCCTCCACGTCACCCTCTACTGGCGAGCCCTGTCGACGGCGGACGTGGGCTACACGGTGTTTACCCACTTGTTGTCACCCGACGGGCAACAGATCGGGCAGCACGACGGCCCGCCGGCCGGCAATCGCTGGCCGACCACGAGCTGGCTGCCGGGCCAGATCGTAGCCGACGCCCACCTGCTCACCGTCGCCAATAGCGCGCCTCCGGGCGGCTACACACTACAGGTCGGGCTTTACGACGCCGCCTCCGGAGCACGGCTTGCCACTTCTGGACCCGCCGGACAAGCCGGGAGCAACTACGCGATCGTGGGGCCACTCGCCATGCGGTAAATTATGGGTATGGAACCTCTCCCCCTACCCCTCCCCTACGAAGGGAGGGGAGCCTCAACGGACAGGCTGGATGCTCTTCCGGGTGGCGCCAGTGGTGTCTGCAATGGTAGGGGACGATCATTCCCGTTCAAGCTCCCCTCCCTTCGTAGGGGAGGGGTAGGGGGAGAGGTTGACTAGCATGCCGGCGATCCATCGTGACGCATCTGGGCCGGTGTTTCGGGGCACGGCGCCGGAGGCGCCGATCCTGCAACGCCCTGCTCGCCTCTCCCGCCTGTCGATGTTCCTGCATTTCCGGAAGACGATCCAGCTCGTACGGGCCGTCCTCGGAGACCGCCGCGTGCCTTTCTTGCGCAAGAGCCTGTTTCTGTGGGCATGCGTCGTGCTGCTCCTGGCGCTGCTGGTCCCAGATGTCGCCACGACGGTGGGCAGCATCTTCCTCCCAGTGATCGGTCCTCTTTTGGATATCCCTACCGACGCCGCGCTCGATTGGACTGTGGCCATCGCCGCGGCTCCCTGGCTCCTGCGACTGCTGCCGGACGACGTGGTCACGGAGCATTACATCGACATATTCCGTCGCGCGACGTAGCCTTGGTCGGGACTGGCAAACTGGCGCGCAAGGCGCCACAATAGGCGGTGCAATTGCTGGGGCTGGCGCCGTGGACGGGGCAGGCGCACCCCACTGGGAAGGAACGGCAACATGGCGAGCTTTGGCCGGCTGATTACCGCGATGGCAACGCCGTTCTCGGAGAATGGCCAGGTGGACTATGGGCAGGCAGTGAGGCTGGCCAAGGGGCTGATCGCCTCCGGCTCCGACAGCGTGGTGGTGTCGGGGACGACCGGCGAATCGCCCGTGCTCAGCACCGAGGAGAAGGTCCGCCTATTTTCGGAGATCAAGGCCGGGTTGGGCAGCACCGGCAACGTGATTGCCGGCACCGGGAACTACAGCACCGCGGAAAGCATCGAGCTGACGCATCAGGCCGAGGAGGTCGGGGCCGACGGCGTGCTGCTCGTCGTTCCCTACTACAATAAGCCCCCTCAGGAGGGCCTCTACCAGCACTTCAAGGCCATCGCCGGCTCGACGCACCTGCCTTGCATCCTCTACAACGTGCCGAGTCGTACCGTCCTCAACATGACCAGCGAGACGGTGGTCCGGCTGTCGGCGGTCGAGAACATCGTCGGCGTCAAGGAAGCCAGCGGCAACCTGGAGCAGATCGGGGAGATCATCAGCCGCGCGCCACGTGGTTTCCTGGTCTACAGCGGCAACGACCAGGATACGCTGCCGATCCTGGCCATCGGCGGCTACGGTGTGGTCAGCGTCGCCAGCCACCTCGTCGGTGAGCGCATCGCCGAGATGATTCGCCTGGCGGTGGGCGGCAACCAGGAAAGCGCCAGCGCGATCCATCGGGAGCTGATCCCGCTAGTGAAGGCGCTGTTCCAGACCACCAGCCCGATCCCGCTGAAGTCGGCGCTGAACTCCGCCGGCTTCGCCGTCGGCAGGCCCCGCTTGCCGCTCATCGAGCTGGACGCGAAGCAAGCCGAGGCGATGAAAACGCTGCTGTCGCGCATGCACCTCGACCGCTATCTGGCGCGGGAACCCGCGGCGGTCTGATGCCGACCGTTCTCCCCCAGCTCCAGCGGCTCGACGAGGTCATCCGGCGCTGCCCCAAGTGCGATCTCGCCGCGACGCGGCTCAAGGCCGTGCCGGGTGAAGGGCCGCACGACGCGGAGCTGATGTTCATCGGTGAGGCGCCCGGCTGGCACGAGAACCAGCAGGGCCGCCCGTTCGTCGGGCCTGCCGGCAAATTCCTGGACGAGCTGCTCGCCAGCATCGAGCTGCGGCGCGACAAGGTCTTCATCACGAACGTTGTCAAGTGCCGTCCGCCGGAGAATCGGGATCCGGCCGCGGAGGAAATCGCCGCCTGCGCCCCCTATCTCGAGGAGCAGATCGCGGCAATCAGCCCCCTGGTCGTCGTCACCCTGGGCCGTCATTCCATGGCCAAGTTCTTCCAAGGTGAGATGATCTCCCGTATTCACGGGAGCGCCCGCGTCGTCGATGGGCGCACGGTGGTGGCGCTGTACCACCCGGCCGCCGCGCTGCACCAGCAGAAGCTGCGCACCACGCTGGAAGAAGACTTCAAGAAGCTGCCACGCTTCATCGATGAAGCCAGGGAACGCAAGGAGCAGGCGCCTCCGGCAGACAAGACTGAGGACGCCCCTCAGCAGCTCTCCCTGTTCTAGCCATCAGCGGTCAGCTATCAGCTATCGGCAGGGAACAAGAGAGGAGCGCTTTGCCATCCGGGGGCAAGGTGCTCAGCAACGGCGACATCCGGCGGCTGGTCAACCGGCTGGCCTGGCCGGTGATCCTGGAGAACACCTTCCAGACGGCCCTTGGCGTCGTCGACCTGGGCTTGGTTTCACGGCTTGGCGCCGACGCTATCGCCGGCGTCGGCACGGCGACCCAGCTCATGTGGCTGGCGATCGCGGCGTTCACGGCCGTGTCCACGGGCACGACCGTGCTCGTCGCCCAGGCAACAGGAGCGCGAGACCGTCTACGGGCGCGCCTGATCACCAAGCAATCGCTGCTCCTCGGTGTCGCTGTTTCGGCGGTAATTGCCGTCCTGGTTTCCTATGGCGCCGAATCGATCGTGGCGACGCTGGGGCCGCAGCCGGAGGTGGTCCGGCTCGGGGCGATCTACCTGCGCATCTCCGCCCAGATGTCCGTCTTCTTCGTCACCATGCTGGTGGCCGCCGCGGCGCTGCGTGGCGCGGGCGACACGCGCAGCCCCATGCTGGTCACCGGCGGGATCAACATCATCAACGGTCTCCTCGCCTACGGCCTCATCTTCGGCCATTTCGGGCTGCCGACCATCGGCGTCGCCGGCTCCGCCTGGGGCGCCGCGGTGGCTCGCGCCGTAGGCTGCCTGGCTCTCCTTATCATTCTCCTGAGGGGCCGGCGGCCGGTGGACGTGACGGGCAAAGGCGATTGGCAACCGCACTGGCAGCGGATGCGCCGCGTGCTGGCCATCGGCCTACCGGCGATGGGCGAGCAGGTGGTCATCTCCGGTGGCTTCCTGATCTACGGCTTCATGGTCATCGGGCTCGGCACCGCCGTCTACGCGGCGCAGCGGATCACCTTCAACGCGGTCTCCATCTCCTTCTTGCCCGCTATGGGCTTCGCGGTTGCGGCTACCACCGTCACCGGGCAGAGCATCGGCGCCGGTCTGCTGAATCAGGCTCGCCGGAGCACGAGCTACGCCACGGTCGCGGCCGTGATCTGGATGTCGCTGGCCGGGGCGCTCCTCGGCTTCTTTGGCCGCCAGATCATGCTGATTTTTACGACCGATAGCACCATTGTGGACATCGGAGTCACCGCGCTCAAAGTGATGGCCCTGTCGCAACCCTTCTTCGGCATCTCCAACGCGCTGGCGGGCAGCCTTCGCGGCTCCGGCGACACTCGCTTCCCCATGTACGCCGCCGTGATTGGGATGTGGCTGGTCCGCCTGCCTGTCGGCTGGCTGGTGGGTATCGCGCTCGGCTTCGGCCTGCCCGGCGTCTACTTCTCCAGCATCTGCGACGCGGCGCTGCGGTCCCTGCTCATCTGGCTGCGCTACCGAGTGTCCAAGGTGGGACGAGCATAGTGCCGCATGGACGGACCACGGAGCGCGGGCGTCCCGCCCGCCCCGGCGATCCGGTCCCCGACGCCCCTGCGTGAGGAAACCCATGGTTAGGCACCGTAGCCGACCGGGGCGGGCGGGACGCCCGCGCTCCGTGGCTTGTCCCTCCTGTGGTATAGTCAGGCGGTCTGTGGGGTTGAATACGAGACAGTGCCCCACTGGCGAGCCTAGGTCAGAGCGCCCTGGCCTACTGCCGATGCCGTGCACTCGCCACATCGCTGGGTAGCGCAGGATTGCGAGGACGGTCGATGACAGCACGAATCCTCATCGCCGACGATGAGTCGCTCATCCGCATGGACTTGAAGGAGATGCTGACCACGCTCGGCTACGACGTGGTGGGCGAGGCCACGGACGGCCGCGAGGCGGTGCGCCTGGCGCGCGACACCAAGCCCGATCTGGTGCTCATGGATATGAAGATGCCGCCCGGCATCGACGGCGTCAGCGCGGCCAGGCAGCTCCGTGAGGAGGGCATCGCGCCGGTGCTGTTCCTCACCGCCTACAGCGAGAGCGAGCTCGTCGAAGGCGCCAAGGACGCCGGGGCCGTCGGCTATCTGGTCAAGCCCTTCAAGGAGTCGGAGCTGCGTCCGGCCATCGAGGTGGCGGTGGCGCGCGCGCAGGACTTGCACCGGCTGGAGCAGGAGACCGAGAAGCTCCGCGGCGATCTGGAAACGCGCAAGGTGCTGGACCGTGCCAAGGGGCTGATCATGGCCCGCGACAAGTGTACGGAGCCGGAGGCCTACCAGAAGATTCAGCGCATGGCCATGAACTCGCGCAAATCGATTCGCGAGATCTGCGAAGCCATTATCCTGGCCAGCGGGGTATAGTCGGGCTGGGTGAACTAAAGGAGGTAGTCGTGCAGCCGATCTCAGCAGACATTCGCGCTATCCCTTCGTCGGGCATCCGCGAGATGCAGGTGATGGCGTTGGGAATGCCCGGCGCGATCCATCTGGAGATCGGCGACCCCGACTTCAATACGCCGGAGCACATCTGCCAGGCGGCGCAGCGCGCCATGCAGGACGGCTGGACCCGCTACACCGCGACCACCGGCTTCCTTTCCTTGCGCGAGGCGCTGTCGCGAAAGCTCGCCGAACGCAACGGCATCCAGGCGAACCCAAACCAGATCGTCGTCACCGCCGGCTCGACCAGCGGCTTGGCCGTGGTCATACGGGCGCTCTGCGATCCCGGCGACGAGGTGCTGGTACCGGACCCAAGCTGGCCCAACTACGTGATGATGACCACCGGGGCCCGCGCCGTGCCGGTGCGCTACCCGCTCGAGCCCCACCACGGTTTCCAGCCCGATATCGACCGGCTGGAGGCGCTCCTCACGCCACGGACCAAAGTGCTGATGATCAACAGCCCGGGCAACCCGACCGGCGGCGTCTTCACGCAGGAGACGATGCAAGCGCTGGTCGAGTTCGTGCAGCGCCACAACCTCTACCTGGTCAGCGACGAGGTGTACGAGGAGATCATCTTCGAAGGCAGGCACGTCAGCCCGTACACGCTCAGCTCCGAGCCTCGGGTAATCAGCCTGTTCAGCTTCTCCAAGACCTACGCCATGACCGGCTGGCGATTGGGGTATCTGGTCGCCTCCGAGGAGATCGTGGCCAACTGCAACAAGGTGCAGGAAGGCTACGTGGCCTGCGCCTCAGCTATCGCCCAGAAGGCGGCGGAGGCGGCGCTGAGCGGACCGCAAGATTGCGTCGCCACCATGCGCGATGCCTATCGTCGCCGCCGCGACCTGGCGGCCTCGCTGTTGACCGAACACGGCGCAGCCTTCTCCTACCCGCACGGCGCCTTCTATCTGATGATCGACGTCTCGGCCGCCGGCAGCGACGACATGGCTTTCTGCAAATCCCTCCTGCGCCGGCACAAGGTCGCGCTCGCCCCTGGGGAGACGTTCGGCAACGTCACACGGGGCTGGGCTCGGGTTTCCCTCGCTGCCAGCGAAGCCGACATCCGCGCCGGCATCAGCGGGACGGCGGACTTCATCAACGAGCAGTCAGCGATCAGCCGTCAGCTAACAGCGATCGGTCGCTGATGGCTGATCACAAATGGCGGATGGTTATCCCCTTCGGCTCGTCCCCTCTCCGTCCGAGCCGGCGGGCCCGGCACTACCGTCCGAGGGGTTGCAACTAGCGCTGCGTGCAGCGTTCGGTCGCCCTTGTCAGGTTACCGCCAGCGGCCGCGACGCGCTCGCCCGGATTCTGACCTACCTGCGGCTCCAGGCGAGCGACGAAGTCTGGATCGACACCACCACCTGCGCCCGTTACCTGGCCATCAGCCCATGCGTGACGGCCACGGTAAGCAAATTCTGTCGCTTCGCCCACGGGCCCGGATCGCGCACCGCGGCCGTGCTGGTCATCCACGATTGGGGCGTCCCCAACCCGCGGCTGCCTAGCCTGAAGGACTACTGCCGCGCCCGCGGGCTGCCGCTGATCGAGGACGCCGCCCACGCCTTCGCCAGCGTAGACGCCGTCGGCAGACGTATGGGGACGGTAGGCGACTTCGCGTTGTTCAGTCTGCCCAAGTTCTTCCCCATCCGGCAGGGCGGGCTGGCTATCGGTCTCTCCTCTAGAGAAAGCTCATCTGAACCGGCCGTCCAGGAGGCGGAGCGCGCCTTGGCCGGCTGGCTGCCGCGATGGCAGGAGATCGCTGCGGCGCGTCGGGAGCGCTGGCACACGCTGGATGCCGCCGTGCGTGAAGTTGGCCTGGAGAGCGCGCTGCGGTTGCCACGCGGCGTGGCGCCGTCACTTTACTTGCTGCGCACGCCGCGCCAGTTCGCCACTATCACCGGCTTGCGACAAGCCGGCATCGAAACCGGACCCGATCAGTACACCGGGACCGTATTTCTGCCATGCCACCAGCAGGTCCGCTCGGAGGACATGGCGCGAATCGTCGCAGCGGTGAGCGAGGCGGCCGGTTCGTGACGCAGTTGGCGAGGCTGGCTGGTGCGGGGATTGGCCCCCCGGCCCCCCAATGCTAACGCTGCTGGCCATACGCCCTGCTCCCTTCACCAGCCCAATCCCGCCTATGGCCAGCAGCGTTAGCATTGGGGGGCCGGGGGGCCAATCCCCGCACCAGCCAGCCTCGCCAGTCGTGGAGCAATACGGCGTGTAATCGCCCCGGATAACGCGCCTGGTCAACTACCCAATGATGTGCAACTTCAACGGTAGTTATGAGGTAGCCTTGGCGAGTGGAAGTGGCTGCTTCGAATTCATGAGCGGGGGTGTGATGGCAGTTCGCGAGCGGACCTTATCGGAGTTCCTGCAGCATTCCGGCCAAGTCTTGCCCGAATTAGCTGACGGGGAGATAGTACTCCGAAGGCGGGACGGCGAGGATCTGGTCATCATGACTCGCCGGCAGAGTGAAGCGCTGCAGACAGTTCTGCGGGCGTACTTCGCACTGGCTGACGGAGATGGCAGCGCGGTTCAGACCGCCCTACCATGGCTGTCATTTCTGAGCACAGGGGACCGGGCGGCGTGTCTCCGTGAGCTCCGCGAGGTAGGCGCAGCCGCTTTGCACAGTGATAAGCTCAGCCGGCTGGCCGAGACGCTGTACGCCTGGGAGGCAACCGGACTGGCAGCGTGGGATATGCAACGCCGTACTGAGCGCGCACTTTCTCAGGACGAAGATCACATGGAGATTCCACGGCCGTCTCGCTGATGGGGCGAGAAGGTGAGCCTGTCCCGAAACCGTCACCGAGGATCCCCTTCCGCGTGCTGGGCGCTAGCCGGCATGTCGTGGCCGATTGGCAGCGGCTTCTGCAAAGCCGGCTCGATGCCGCGATTCGCTGTTGGGATCACGTCGCCAGCACGCCAATCGAGCCTATCGGCGGGCGCTATACGCCCCTGAAGGGCGACTTGGCGTGCTGTACCTTTAGGGGCACGCGGCTCCGCCAGTGGCAATGGGAGATTGACCGGCGCGCTCGTGTTCAGATCGCCATCGGTAACGACTTCGTCGTGATCGTGGACGTATCGACGGGGCATCCCAAGGGAAACGAGTAACCGCTCCGCCGATCATCGCTCATCCATTGCTGCCGCCGATCGCCGTGCCAACTCCCCCCTGACCCAATCGACGACCACCGAGACTGCCATCCCATTGTGGTCCAGCCAGGGGATGATAAGGTGCGCGAACTGGCGCGACGCCCCGGTGTACTGAGAGAAGTTCGGGAGCACGTCGCGCCGGTACCAGGCCGCGGCGCGATCGAGATTCCCGCCGCGATCCACGTCGCGGAGCATTCGCCGGAGGGCGCGCTCGTCGTCCGGAGCGTCCATGTAGATTCGAAGATCCAGTTGCTCGCGCAGCGACGGGTGCCACAAGGCGAACAGACCCTCCACGACCAGTACCGCTGATGGTCCGACGGTAGCCGTGCCCTGGCTCCGCACATTCGCCCGCGTCCCCGGTGCCGGCTCCTGTACCGCTTCTCCCCGCCGCAGCGCCGCGAAATGCGCCAGGAAGGCCGGCCAGGCCAGCGCGTCGGGATGGTTGGCCGTGCGCCGCGCCTCGCGCTCGGCCTCCGGCACGTCCAGCCAGTCGCGGAAGTAGCGGTCCTGGTGCAAGATGGCCGGACTCAGATCGGCCAGGCGTTGCTCCAGCAGGCTGGTGAATGTCGTCTTGCCTGATCCCGACCCGCCGGTAATGCCGATACACAGGCACGTGGCTTCAGCCCGCTCGTCACCGGCCGTGTCAAGAGGATATGTCATCGTCGTTGCCCCACTGTGGTCATGGCTCGGCCCAATCGCCGTCCCGACACTGCTGCAATGCCTCGCCCATCTTAAGGCATGACCGCCGCTTCGCACAGCACACGAGCAGTTCGAGTTTGCTCGCTTGGCCGCCCACCGCGGTAGACCCCGTCCCGCGGACGACCCTCGCCAAGTGAACGGGACCGCGGTCCCCCGGTCCGTTGGCCGGGGGCGCCCACGCAGTGGGCCCTGCAATCGCGGCCCCGGCAATTCCACCGTCAGCTTCCTTCCCTTCTCTAAGCCGTATTAGGCGTAGCTCACGATGGCATCCCCAGCCGGCGGCGGATCTCCAGGTGGCGAGCGAGCGTGGGGACATTGCGCTCGCCGGGCTGGTGGATATAGGTAAATGGCAATGGGCCACCGAGGAACGCTTCCAACCGGCGGCGTCGGTCGCGCACGATATCGGGGTGCTCCGCCGCCACGTCCCGCGTCTCGTCGGGGTCGGCGGCGCTGTGGAAGAGCAGCGCCTGAGCCTCCGGACGCACCGTGTCGATGATGTAACACCACTCCCGGTCGCGCACACAGGCACGCTCCGTCCAGGCGCTGATTATCGCGTCGCCATGCAGATCGGCGGCCGCTCCGGTGACCAGCGGCCAGGCGCTGTGCCCCTCCAGCGGCTCCGGCGATTCGACCCCGACGAGGTCGAGGATGGTCGCCGGAATGTCGTGGCTCAGGACATACGGAGCAACGTGCCGGCCGGCGTGGGCCTTGCCGGGCATGCGGATCAACCAGTTGATTTGCTGATTGTAGCGGCGCGGCCCGTGCAGGTTCTTGCTGAAGATGCCGTTCTCCATCAGCTCGGTGCCGTGGTCGCTGAGGAACATGACGACCGTATCGTCCCAGAGGCGCATGTCGTCCAGCGTATTCAGGAGCACGCCGAGCCACTTGTCCACGAAGCTGACGTAGCCGTAGTAGAGCGCCTTGGTCCGCTCGATATCGGCGGCGGACTTCTTGGTCTGGCCGTGGCGATCCTGACCGATCTGGGGCAGGATGAACTCCTTGGCTGCCGGGTTGGCGTAATAGCGGTCGGCGAAGTAGGTGGGCGGGTCCCAGAATTCGTGCGGCGCGAAGCTATCGATCCACAGGAAGAAAGGCGGGCGACGATAGTTATCTTCCAGGAAACGGATCGCTCCCTGCACCAGGCGCGGTGTGAAGTAGTCGAGCTCGGTGCGGCGGTCCTGCACATTGAGCAGGTAGTGTCGCAGCACGGAATGGCGAGGATCGTCCTCCTCCCCGTCGGGGACGTGCGGTCGCAGGTCGACGCTGCGCAAGGGTCCGACGTGCAGCGGGTCGACCTCCTGACCGCGGATGAAATCCCAGTGCATGAAGCCGCGAGTGAAGTTCATGTTCGGCTTGAACATGTGGAAGACGTCGGCGACCAACCCGGTAACGTAGCCGGCGTCGAAGAGGATATCGGCCAGTGTCAGGTACGCGTCGGGTATGCGGTGCCAACCCAAACTCGGCCCGGCTAGGCCGCGGTTGCCGGGGTTGCGCCGGTAGGGGAAGGTACGCTGGCCCGTGAAGAGCGCCAGGCGCATCTCGATGGTCGGTTGGGCCTCCCCGTAGGCGCTGTCGAAGACGACGCTTTCGCGCATGAGCTGATCGAGGTTGGGCGTCTGGACGAAGCTGAGCTTCTTCCCCGGCCCGATCATGTCGGCGCGGAAGGTGTCCGCGCAGATACAGATGACATTCAGCACAGTCTCGTCCCTCCCCTGCTCTGAAAATGCCCCACCCCAACCCCTCCCCAGCAAGCTGGATGGAGAGGGGCTTTTCGTCCGCGCGGGCGGCGGCGCGCCGCCGTGGGGTCTGCTCCGTCAATCTAGGACCAAGTCAAGACCGGCCGAGACCTGGCTGAGCTGGGCCAGGTCGGCCGGGGGAATCTCGACGTCCAGGGCGCCGGCGTTCTCCTTGATCTGGGCCGCGGTATCGGCTCCGGAGATTGCTGTCGTCACCTCGGGGTGGGAAAGCACCCAACGCAAGGCGACCTGGGCGATCGTCGCACCATGGCGCTCGGCCACCTGCTGAACCGCGGTGGCGACCTCGGCGGCCGTACCGCGCAGCGTCTGCTCATACTGGGTCCGCCGCCTGCCGCCCCAAAGGGTGTCCGGCGGCGGCGCCACGCCGGGGCGGTAGGCGCCGCTGAGCAGACCGGTTCCCAGCGGCGCGTAGGCCATGAGCCCGACGCCGAGCGCGCGGGTGAGCGGGAACATCTCCCGCTCCAGGTCCCGGTTCAGGAGGCTGTAGGGATTCTGCACCGTGATCAGTGGCGCCGCCTGGATGCGCTCTTGCACCCACAAGGCCCGGCAGACCTGCCAGGCGGCATAGTTGCAGACTCCCACATAGCGAATCTTGCCCTGATGCACGAGGTCGTCCAGTGCCCGCAGTTGCTCCTCCAACGGGGTGGAAGCATCAAACGCGTGGAGGAGGTAGACGTCGATCCGGTCGGTCGCAAGGCGTTGTAAGGACCGCTCCACCTCGCGCATGATGTGGTAGCGCGAGCCGCCGGCATCGTTGGGGCCATTGCCGACTGCGCTGCAGACCTTGGAGGTGATCACGACCTCATCGCGCCGCCGCTTGATGGCGCGGCCCAAAATCACCTCCGACCGGCCGGCGTAGGTCCGGTCGTCCATCAACCCGTAGACGTTGGCGCAGTCGAAAAGGTTGATGCCGCTCTCAAGAGCGGCATGGATCAGTTGCTCTGCCGCCGCTTCGTCGCTCTGACCACGCAGGCCGAGGCCCAGCGCCAATCGCGACACCTTGATTCCGGCCGTGCCGAAGTTAGCGTACTCCACGATCGTCTCCCCTTCACTTTCCCGGTACGAGACCGTCCGCCGAGCTAAGCCATGCGCACCGCCCATTAACACGCGGTAACAATAGGACATCGCAGCAATAGCGCGGCAAGGTGCCGTGGTCGCATCCGGCGACGACCGTCATTGGCCGCCTGATCGCAGCTTCTGCGTCGTGCGAGCAAGGCATCAACACATCCAAAATAGCAGGACCTACTCGGCCGTGAACTCGGTCATCACGTTCCAGACGTCGTCGGAGATGGTGTTCAGAACGTAGTAGGTGAACCTGGTCAGACCGGCGTCGACCATCGCCTGGAGGAGATGGCGCAGCTCCTCGGCGTTCAACCAGCTCCCCTCGTGCTCCAGGCCGACGAAGGGCGAGATTTTCTCGGGATCGCCGACACGAAAGAGCATCTTGCGCGACTCGCGGTAGACGATCTCGTCGAAGAAGGCCTTGGGAGCCGGCCGCTCGAAGTCGGCGATTCGGTAGCCACCTGGCAGCCGGACGCCGAGCAGCCGGCAGGCGAGCGCCTCGATTCGGACGTCATCGAGTGCCGGATTCCACTCCCGCAGCGTCTGGGCGTAGCGGGAGAGCGTCCCCTTGAAGCCGTCGAAGCCGTGCATCCAGAGATAGTGCTTCGATTGCAGGAAATCGCTGATCCGGCTCAGGCGGCGAAAGTTGACCCCCTGAATGGTCGCGAAGCAGGGGAGTCGCGGACAGATGCCGTACTCCAGGCGGGGATCGATCGCTTTGATGGTGCGGTGGTGCGCGCCGATCTGGTGGTCGATCACCGCCGTCTTGAACCGCAACACGTCAAACACGCCCGGATCCTCCAGCAGCAGGTCGACGGCATCGAACACACCTTGCTCGGCGTCCAGGAAAAGGTCGACCTGGGCCGGGGTCAGCCCGTGGATAAGCCCCCGAATTCGGTCCGATGCCCCTTGGATGGCAGCGAAATCTACCCCCAGGCTCCTGGCGATCTCCTGGTGCGCGAGGTCGATGGGGAGCGGCGCGAAGAGCTGGCCGCCGTGTCCGAATCCTGGCGTGATCTCGTAGCCGAAGCCGGGGCCATCGGTGACGAAGCCGGCGACAGTGGGATAGTGGACGCAATAGTCCCGATAGCGCGCGGCGACGTAGTCCCAGCTGTGGGCGCGCTTCGCCTCTTCGGACGCCCAGGTCGCGGGACCGTCCGGGCCGGCGCCGATGTAGCCAAAATAGTAGACGCGCATGCCTCTCGACGAGAGCTGCTCGATCAAGGCGGCGAGCCGCTCGGCCTTCCCTTCCAGGCCCGGCGCGAGCTCCGGCGGGGTCGCGCCCAGTCCCTCATAGAGCTCGGGCGTCGCGGCAAATGGCGGGGCCACACAGCGCCCCCCCGGCGACGCCGCGAAGAACCGATCGACGAAGCGACCATGGGACGCTCTGTTCAGGAGCAGCCGAGCGTCCGTCTCGTCGAGTCGCTCGTCGTACAACATCCCCCAGGTGAACAGGAGATCGCACACGCCACCGGCGAGCAGCTCGTTCTGGACGCGCTCATCCTCGAGAATATCGAACGGTGGAAACACGAACATCAAAGGCCGCAGTCGTTGCACGGTTGCCCTCCCAAGGAGTCATCTCGAACGTGTTGCGCGGGAACCACGCGGAATCACCGTCCCGCGGACGTCCCTCGAGCATGAAAGGGACCGCAGTCCCCCCGGTACTTAGCCGCCGATCGCAATCGCGGCCCCGGCGCCTCCGTCGCCTCGGTTATCCCACTTTCACCTCAGACGCCAATCCACCCAAGCTGCGCTCAATGCTCACTCCACGACCGGCGCTTCCCGGCACCGCTCATACAGATCCGCGAAGTCCCTCGAACCGTCATCTTCGCGCACGTCGAGGCGGACGCCGGGGACGAAGCCGGGCAGGTGGCCGAAGTAGAACGCCTCCTGGCGCTGTAGCTCCTCGGCGAAGTGCCAGCGACTGCCGCTGGGGTACACCACCGTCGAGACGCGGCGGGTCGCGGGGGCTGGCGGGGCGGAGCGCAACGCCTCGATCAGGTTCGGGTCGGGCGCGATGCCAAGGCCGGGCGCGTCGGGTACCGGCAGCCAGCCATGGGTGACCCGGGGAGCCGGCGCCACGTCCTGCAGCCAGATATCGTGTGCCGACAGGTGCGAGAGCAGCGCCTCGTCGCAGGTCGATGCCAGATGCGCCACCCAGGCCGCGCGGAGCGCGGTGCCCACGGTCTGAATCCAGAACGGCTTACGAAACTCGTGGAGGGTCCCTGCCAGCGAGCGCAGCCGGTCGACGTCGGCGCCACCGAGGACGAATCCATCGAACATCTGCTCGCGGAGCTGGATCGTGCCCGGCGTGCCGGGATCGAAGCCGGGGTCGGAGCGGACGTGACAGCAGCCGCCGCCGAAGTGGCCGACGATCGGGCGATCCACCGAGCGGCGCAGGATCTGGTAGCCCTCGACGTCGCGCTGCGGGATCGGAGACTCGAACCCGCCGACGCAGTCGTACTGCGCCAGCGCCCGCAGGACCGGCCGCGCCAGCCGAGCCTCGCGCAGGTGACCGTTGAAGTCCAGCCACAGTCGGAAGCCCTTGGGGGCGACCTCGGCCGCCGCGGCGATCTGCTCGCGGGGATCCCACCAGGGCCGGCACTTGAACTTGTAGCTGGTGTAGCCGAGCGAGGCGGCGTAGCGAATCTGCTGGGCGAGCACGTCTGGGGGAAGGTCGATCGTCCAGTAGGCGAAGGGGATACGGCGGCGCACCGAGCGGCCCATGAGCACGTGGGCCGGCACGCCGAGCGTCTTGCCCACGGCGTCGAAGCAGGCCATCTGCATGCCACCGTGCCGCGCCGCGCGCAAGGCTTCCACGGCGTCGCGGCCAATCCAGGCCGATGGATCGACCGGGGCTCCCGTATCATCGCCATATCCCTCGGCGCCGTTCGCCAACTCGACCCGGTAGAGCGTGAGCTGGGCGCCCTGCGCCGACCGGACCATGTGGGGTCTGACCTCCGGGCGAAAAGCCATGTTTAGAGGAATCGTCTCGACGGCCACGATTTTCATGCTCGATCTCTCCAGTGTTAGTCATGCATGCGCCATCATAGTCATTCCGGGATGGAGGCAAGTCCTGGCATTCACGTCATCCCGTCTCCCTGCATCTGGCTCGCGTCTGCGTCCATTTCGACACCCCATGCCAAACTGCCCGATCTGCGCTATAGTAGCGACGAACGAGCGCAGACAGGCTCGGGAGGGAAACAGTACACATGGCTATTGCGACCACCCCCAAGGTAGACATCGAACGGTTCAACGAAGAGGGGTATCTCGTCGTCGACGACGTGCTCGATCTGCAGCGCGACCTCGACCCGGTCATGGCCGAGTACACGGCCTTATTGGACGAGCTCGCCTCGCGTTGGCACGCGGAAGGCAAGCTCACCTCCACCTATGCTGAGCTGCCCTTCGTGCAGCGGCTCGCCCACGTGCTCAGTGAGATGGGCACGAAGGCCTACCAGCACTTCGACATCTCGCTCGCCTTCAGCGGCGTGACCGAAGAGACGCCGATCCACCTGGGCCCCGCGGTGTTCGGGCTGCTCTCCAGCCCCCGGCTCATGGACGCCGTGGAGCAGCTCATCGGACCGGAGATCCTGTCCAACCCGATCCAGCATGTCCGCATCAAGCCGCCCGAGCGCTTGCTGCCGCCGGAGTTTCGCGGCTCGCTGGTCGGGCAGACCGACTGGCACCAGGACCAGGGGGTAGCCCTGCCCGAGGTCGACGAGACGGAGATGCTCACGGTCTGGCTGCCCATCACCGACGCCACGGAGGAGAACGGCTGCCTCTGCGTGGTCCCGCGCAGCTACCAGCGCGGCCTCGTCGCGCACTGCTCGGCCCAGAAGGGCAGCTCGCGCACCGGTCTGCACATCCCCGACTCGATTCGCGGGCCGGACTTCACCCCCGTGCCAATCAAGCGGGGCGGCGTGCTGTTCTTACACCGGCGGACCATGCACGCGTCCCTGCGCAACATGAGCGACGGCGTGCGCTGGAGCTTCGACTTACGCTACCAGCCCATCGGCCAGCCAACCGGGCGCCCTTGGTTCCCTTCTTGGGTAGTGCGCAGCCGCAAGAGCCCGGACAGCGCGGTGACCGACTGGCGCGTCTGGGCGGACCTCTGGCGCGGCGCGCGTTCCCACTTGACCACGAACCCGCCCACCGGCAAGTTCAATCGCTGGACCGGCGACGAGCCAATCTGCGCGGAGAACCTCTGACGGTTCCTCTATTTCGGGCCAATCACATGCGACGGTCCACCCGACGCTGACGGAGGTTCGGCAGGTGGCGCGGCGAGTTCCTGGGGGGCGATGGTGTAGGGGCTGGCCTTGTGCCTGCCCTGGTCCCCCCACCCGGCGGTATTCCCTACCGGCATGCGACGTGACGGCGGCGAGCCATAGGTAGCCGAGGTTGGTGTGGCGACCAGGGCAGGCACAAGGCCAGCCCCTACACCACCCCGCCGGTAACGGCGGAACAAATAATGAAACTCCAACGCGACCGTGGTTCGCCGGCTCAAGGACGACCCAGAGATCCGGACGCCCTTGATCTTTCGTTCCAATTTCGCGTTATCCTAAAGGTCGTCAGGCGGCCGGCTGGGAGTCCAGACAGAAACAGAAACTCCCCCTGGCGCATCCTCGGGCCTTGCTCTGACGGAGATCTGAGGATCGCGGACGGTCGAACTGCCGGCGGCGTCGCTGGGACGGAGAAACCGATGGTGCAGGAGCTCCGCGAAGTCCGGCCGATCGGTCCTTTGCGGCTACGGCCCCTTCCCGCGCCGCCCACCCCGCTCATCGGGCGGCAGCACGACGTGGACGAGATCCGCCGCCACCTGCTCCGCTCGCACGTGCGGCTCGTCACGCTCACCGGCCCGGCCGGCGCCGGAAAGACGCGATTGGCGCTGCACGTGGCCACAGAGCTGCGTGACTCCTCGCCGCACCGCGTCTGCTTCGTCAACCTCGATCAGGTCGTCGATCCCAGCCTGGTCGTCAGCACCATCGCCCAGTCGCTCGGCATCGCGGAGCTTCGCGAACGATCGTTGTTCGAAGCGCTGCGCCAGGCGATCGAGGACGAGGAGCTGCTGCTAGTCCTGGACAATTTCGAGCAGGTGCTGGGCGCGGCGCCGGACGTGGCCGAGCTGCTCTCCTCCTGCAGCAAGCTCAAGGTGCTGGCGACGAGCAGAGCGCCGCTGCGCCTGCGCTGGGAGCACGAATACCCAGTGCCGCCCTTCGCCCTGCCCGAGCCCGACCACGGGGAGGCGATGGACGTCTTCGCCGCCAACCCGGCGGTCGCGCTGTTTGTGGAGCGATCTCGCGCCGTCCAGCCCGACTTCGCCCTGGACGACCACAACGCGGCGGCCGTTGCCGCGATCTGCCGGCGGCTCGACGGTCTGCCGTTGGCGATCGAGCTTGCCGCGGCGCGCACCAAGGTGTTCACGCCGCAAGCCTTGCTCGCCCGCCTGCAGCGGGGGCCTGATCTCCTCTCGGTGAGCTGGGGCGACGCCGCGCCCCGTCAGCAGTCGCTGCGTGGCGCCATCGCCTGGAGCTATCGTCTGCTCGATGCAGCCAACCAGTCGCTATTCCTGCGCCTGGCGGTGTTCAGGGGAGGATGCACGCCGGAAGCGGTCGCCGCCGTCTGTTTCCAGCCAGGTGAGTCCATCCAAGGCGATGGTGAAGCGCTGGAACGAGTGGCCTCGTTGGTCGACAACAGCCTGCTGCAGCGTGTGAGCCTGCCGGATGGCACGGCTCGTTTCCACATGCTGGACACCATTCGAGAGTACGCGTTGGAGCGGCTGGTGGAGAGCGGCGAGCTGCAAGGAGTCCGAGCGCTCCACGCGGCCTACTTCCTCGGCCTGGCCGAGAGCGTGCCACAAGACTGCGAGAAGCCGCGGCAACAGGAATCGTACGACCTCCTGGATCGCGACCTGGAGAACGTGCGGGTGGCGCTCGATTGGTACGCGGAGAGTGCGGATCGCGCGGGCGACCTCCTTCGTCTCGCGGCGGCGCTCGGTCACTTCTGGCTGCGCCGCGGCTACCTCAGCGAGGGTCGCCAGCGGATCGAAGCGGCGCTGGCGACAGTGGAGGCGGCAGGCGTCGGTGATACGCCGGCACGAGCACGGGCGCTGTTCACCGCCGGCAAGCTGGCCGAGCATCGCGGTGATTATCCGGCCGCCTGTGCCTACTTCGCAGACTGTATTCCCCTCTGTCGCCGGCTCGGGGTGCGCGACGTACTCGCCTCGGCACTGGTGTGGACCGCCTGCGTCTGTGCCAATGCGGGTCTGGATACAAGCCGCCTCCTGGCCGAGAGCCTGGCGATCTATGAGGAGCTGAACGACCAGATGGGCATGGCCAAGGTCTTCAACTCGATGGGCGAGCGCGCCCGCGTGGCCGGCGATTACGAGGGGGCGGAGGAGCAGTACGAGCGCAGCCTTGCCCTCTACAAAGCCGCGGGCAACGAAATCGAAACGGCCACGATGTTCCACAACCTGGGCTATGTCGCGCAGCATTTTGCCGACCACCGGCGGGCAACGGCCTTGTTCAGCGAAGGTATCGCGCTCTACAGCCGGGACGGTCACCATCAGAAGCGCCATCTGGCGGTCTGCCTGGCGGCGCTGGCGGGCGTCGCGCTGTTGGAGCAGCCGGAGCGCGCCGCGCGGACATTCGGCGCAGCGGAAGCGCACCTGGACGCAATCGGCTCGGCAATGCAGCCCGCGGACCGTATGGAGCACGATCGCAACGTCGAGCGATTCCGCTCGCTGCTGGGTGAGGAGACGTTTCGTAAGGCATGGTCAGAAGGCCGGCGGATGACGCTGGAGGAAGCCATCGGCCAAGTGCAACAGTCGCTGGCCGGCGCAACGCGGCCAACGGCAGGCGCGACATCGACTGCAACTCCCCCGGCGCTGACGCTCTCAGCCCGAGAACGGGAGGTAGTGGTCCTCATCGCACGAGGACTTACCAACCGCCAGATCGCCGAGCGCCTGGTCATCGCCCCGCGCACGGCCGACACCCACGTCGCCAACATCCTCAATAAGCTCGGCTTCACGACCCGCGCCCACGTGGCCGCCTGGGCAGTGGAGCAAGGGTTCCTGGCGGAGAATCGCCACCAATCGCGCTAGCCGCTTCGAACGCTCAGACAGCCCGCCTACGTATACCTACGCGCGCTTGCTCCCTATCACTCGAAGGAATTACGCATGCGAATACGTGCTTCTTCGTATGCGCCACGGACGAAAGTCCCGTAGTCTGAATTGTGGAGCCGACGGTCTCCGACCTCACTGCTCACGGGCAGCTGCGGAAACGGTCTGGCGCAGCAAGGGAGCCGCCGATGCAGAATCTGTTTCTTCTGGAGATGCTTTCCGATTACGAAATGCGCGAGCGGCAGGCTCAGGCCGATCACGATCGCCTGGTCCGGCTCGTCAAGCAACCGGCCGGATGGCGTCGATCGTCGTTGGCCCGCGTATTCCGCCGCGCGGCTCGGTCCCCCCTCCAGCCGGCCTGGCCCGACCACACGGCGACGCAAGCACACTGCGCCGTATCGCGTCTGCCCTAAGCGCAAGCAGCGCCCCTCTTTAGACTCTCTTGATCCCTGTGCCCGCGAATTCTGCGATGATAGATAGGGGAAGCTCGGGCTAAGCGCCCGGCTCGACCGAGCGATTGTCGCGGCATTCGTGGGAGGCACGCCATGGCCCGAAAGGTAGGCGCCGGGCTGGTCGCCTTGAGCTCCGCGGCCATAGTCGCCGTCTACGCCGCCGGCTACGTGCATACGCAAGCAGCGGCGGAGCAGTTGGCCGCGGCGGCAACGCCGCGCGCGATCGCTGCCGCCTCCGTCGCTGCCGCCTCCGTCGCTACGTCGCCCACGTCGAACGGAACGAGCGCCTCGGACGTCGCCGCTAGCTCGACGACCAATCAAACAACGGCAGCGCAGACTATGGCTGTATCGACCATCGCGTCCTCGACCGCCGCTGCCACGAGCAGCGTCGGCCAGTACCGCGACGGCATCTACACCGGCACGGGGATGAACCGACACGGCGACCTTGAGGTATCCGTCACGATAAAGAACGGCCGCATCGCCAGCGCGAACATCTCGCGGTGCGGAATGCAATACCCCTGCTCGAGAATCGCCATGCTACCGGGCCAGGTCGTCAGTCGTCAGAGCACCGATGTCGACATCGTGACGGGGGCAACCATGAGCACGGAGGCCTATCAAGAAGCAACCCAGCAAGCTCTCGCACAGGCCGGGCCGGGCGCGGCCTGAACACCTCTTCCGTTGCATACCTCCTCGACGGTCATCATGGATACCGTGATCACCCTACAAGTCGTCCGGAGCCCGTCCGGGGTGCTGATCGCCGAAGCAACGCGGCGCGCGCTTGGCTGGTTTCGCCTGGTCGAGCAGACCTGCAGCCGGTTCGACGCGACCAGCGAGGTGATGCGACTGATCGCCCAGGCGGGGCGGCCGGTCACCGTCAGTCCGCTGCTCTTCGAGGCGCTTCGCTTCGCCTTGGAAGTGGCCGAGCTGACCGACGGCGCCTTTGACCCCACGGTCGGCTACGCGCTCGAGCGCCGCGGCTTCAATCGCAACTACCTCAGCGGTGAGGCCATCGCCAGCACCGTGGTCACGAGCGAGCCGGTCAGCTACCGCGATGTCGAGCTTGACGCCCCTCAGAGGACAGTGACCCTTGCCAAGCCGCTCATCCTAGACCTGGGCGCGGTGGTGAAGGGGCTGGCCATCGACCTGGCCGTGAAGGAGCTCGCCGCCTTGGGCAGCTTTTCCATCGACGCCGGCGGCGACCTCTACCTCGCCGGTCGGAACAGTGACGGTGGGCTATGGCGCGTCGGCATCCGCCACCCGCGCGAAGCCGGCGCGCTGATCGCCACGCTGCTGGTGTCGGATGCCGCTGTCTGCACCTCCGGCGACTACGAGCGGCGCGCTCCCGGGCGTGGCGACGAGACCCATCTGATCGACCCGCGCACTGGGCATTCGCCCAACGACGTGGTGAGCGCAACGGTAGTGGCGCCGAACGCGATGCTGGCAGACACGCTCTCTACCGCCGCCTTTGTCCTGGGTCCCGAGCGCGGCCTCCGGCTATTGGAAGAGCAGGACGTCGAGGGGCTGCTCATCTCAGCGTCTATGGAGCAACTCCCGACCGCGGGGTTCGCGAGCTATCTGGGATGAGTCAGCCTCAGCCCGACTCGATGCGCAAGCTTCGTCTCTTCGCCCGGTCGCCCAAGGGCCTCATGCTGTGGATTCTGGTCCTGCTCGCGGCGATCGCGCTGCCCACGGCCGGAATCGCCCTGGCGCTGCCCAAGCTCCTCATCGCCGTGGCCGCGGCCATGGCGGTAGACCTCACGGCGTCGGGAATGGAGCCCGATCGTCCGGGGAGCTTCAGCAGCGGCGTGCTCACCGGCCTGTTTGTCGGCCTGATCCTCAGCCCGGTGGAGCCCTGGTACACCGTCGCTATCGGGGCCGTTGTGGCCAACGGCTCCAAGCACGTGATCCGCGTGCAGCGTTGGGGAGTCTTCAATCCGGCGGCCCTCGGTCTGCTCGTCGTCGCCCTCGTTTTCGGCAGCGCCGAGAGCTGGTGGGGATCGCTCCCCGATCTGCCGGTGCTGTTGCTCCCGATCCTGCTCGTCACCGGCATCTTCATCGCCGGCAGGGTCAACAAGCTTCCCCTGGTGCTCTCTTTCCTGGCGGCGTACTATCTGCTCTTTACCGCCGCCTCCTACGCCGATAATCCGGCCGGCGTGGCGGAAGCGTTCCGTCCACCCTACGTCAACGTGGCCCTCTTCTTCGCCTTCTTCATGCTGACGGACCCGCCGACGACGCCCAGTCGCTACCCCGAGCAGGTTACCTACGGCATCCTGGTTGCTCTGATGAGCTTTGTCATCCAGCAGACGATACACCCGCAATATTTTCTGCTGGCGGGACTGCTGATCGGCAACGCCGGCTTCGCCTGGTGGCGTACACGCACCGTCCGGCGCGTTATGCCGGCCACCCCTTGAGCAAATGCGCCTGCCGCGAAACCAGCAGCCTAACGGCTTCAACCCGCCCATATTGTACGTCTACCAAATTCAGGGAGCTTCGTGTGATGCTAGGCCTCCAGGGCAATCCCCTTGGCCAGGCTCCCGTTGGCGGGACTGTAGGTCAGGGTCAGCGTGATCGACGTGGCGCTGGCCCTCGCGATCGTGATCCCGCCCATCGGGCTGGGCGGGGTGATCGTGGTCAGGTTCCCGAACAGGTCGTAGTCGTAGGTCGTGGTGTTCCCCCGCGCGTCCACCACCTGGTACACCTCGCCGCGCAGGGTGTAGGAGAGCTGAGTCTGGTTCTGGCTGGGCAGGGCGTCCGTGATCACGTCGGGGTTGCCGGCAGGGGTGTAGTGATAGGTGGTGGTGTTGCCCTGGGGGTCGGTGACGCCGGTCGGGTAGTAGGGGTGATTGCTGTCTTGGTACTGCCAGCTCATGGTGGGGCCGGCAGACAACGAGACTGGCGGCAACTGCACGTGAGTCAGGTTGTTGTTGCCGTCATAGCTGTAGTTCGTCACCTTGCCCTTGGCGTCGGTGTACTGCTGGACGTGGTTGTCGGCGGTCCAGCTCCAGCCCTGGCTGTTGCCCAGGGCGTCGGTGATCCCAGTCAGCCGCCCCTGGCCGTCGTAGCTGTAGGTCGCTTGGTGATTGGTGGGGTCAGTCACGACCGTGTTGCCGCTGTTGTAGGTGAAGGTGTATGTCCCCGCGACCGAGGAGCCCGAGCCGAGGGCGATCGAGGTCACGCGGTTGCTCGAGTCGTAGCCGAGCGCGGTCACCTGGTTGTTCGGGTCGGTGATCTGTACCAAGTTGCGCCGCAAGTGGTCGTAGCCGTACAGGGTCTGCTTGCCCGCCGCGTCCGTGAAGGTAGTCAAGTTGGGGATGTTGTCGGCCAGGTACCCCAGCGTCCGGCCGGTGGGGTCGGCGAAGCCAGCGATGCGGCCGAGGTTGCTGTAGCTGGTGACCTTGGTGTAGCGGTCCTCGTTGTCGTAGATCTGGGAGATCCCGTTGACAGGCTGGTTGCGCAGCGCCGGGTAGGTGAGGAACTGGATGAGGTTGCCGTTCTGGTCATGGGAGGCGGTGAGGACTCCAGCGCTGGTGAATGTGTCGTACATGCCGGTGGCCTGGAACTTGAGCGTGAAGGTGCCGTCGCCGTTCTTGACGAGCGTGGCGTCGGCGCCGGGCGGGCTGGCGTAGCTGCCGTCGCCGTTCAGACTGAAGACGAACTGGTCGCCGCCAGGCCCGGTGAAGGTGGCGGAGATGCCGGGCAGCACCTTGAGGTTGACGTCCTGGCCGACGCCGAGCGTCCAGCCGCGGGCGACGCTCCCGGTGGTGGTCGCCAGATTGTTGTAGCAGCGGTCGATCGCCAGGTCGAGTCCACCCCCCTTGATGGCGAGGTCGCTGCTGTGCAGGACGGGATTACCGTTGCCCAGGTTGACCGAGAGGTCCATCCGGTCCGACAGGGTCGCGCCCCACGCGGGGTACCAGGGCAGGATACCCAACGCCGGGGAACCAGACGCTAGCGCCGGACTCGCCAGCTCCCCGGCCATCCTCGGAACCAGCCCCAACAGGGAGAGCAGCAGCGCGGCTGCCAGGAGCAGACGACCGCGTCGCGCGAGTGTGGGCGAGCCCATGATCCTTCCCTTCTTCAGCACCGAACGATGGGACAACACGACTTCACGCAAGAAACCGTCATGAGGCAGCGGACCGCACCGTACGCCGAGCGACGAGCGCCTACCTCGGCGGTGGGCCGCTAGGAAGAGGACAATACACGTAGCGCGATAGGCAACCGCCAGACTAGGCCACAGTGAGGCCCGTCACGCTATTCGCCGCAGCGAGCGTGTACTAGCGAGCGTATGAGCAAATGGAGCATAGCTCACAATTGGATGGACAGCACGTGAGCGTAGGAAGAAGGTACTAGCGCACGAGCAAACGTGCGAAGCAAGCGGCAGGCTCGTAATGGTCGCGTAACGTGCGAGCAGTGCAACGGTCGCATGAGCGCCGCAGTGGGCGAGAATAACGGCATTTGGGCAAGATACGTGCCACAAGCGCGGAAGCAAGCGCAGCAATACGCGTCGGGAGGGACGATCAGGATCTCCGGTCATAGCAGAAGGAAGCAGTGCTCTCCACGAGGGGATCGCGGCAACGGCTCGGCTGGTGCATTCCGTACATTTGGATCCGCGGAAGCCGGGCCAAATACCAATCCTGTCCGATCGTGCCGCAATTCCGCACGATATTCTCTCTGGGGAGTCCGACCATTTACGACACGATCCAGACGGTTTGGTATAATTGCGGGCGGGGTCGGTGGCACCACGTCTCACCCTCCTGATCGCCTTCTTCTCAGCGGCCGTCGGCTTCCTCTTCGGCATCTACCCAGCCCGCCGAGCGTCGCGCCTGGACCCCATTGTGGCATCGCGACACGAGTAACCGAACGGCTTACGGATTGTCGAGGATATCGTTCCCTCCGATGCGGCGCCAGACCACGTGCAACTCGCCGGGTCGTTGCTCCTGACCGTAGTGGAATGTGGCCCGTCCATCACCTGCCCAGGTCATTTCGTAGATACCGGGATGTCCTTGCACGCCTTTGACGCGCAGGCTCGACCGAAAGCTCGTTCTTGTGAGCAAGTCGTTCATCATCTTGTCGACGGCCTTGAGGAACTACCATTTCGCCGCAGGTGTGACAACAGCGAACTCGCGTGGGAACTGCGCCAGCTCACTGTGTGTCGGCATCCGTCACCACTTCTTCACGTACCTCTCGCTTTATCTCCTCGATCACTTCCTCGCTCATGCCCAGGTGCCGAAACCAGTCGTCCGTGTCATAGTAGCGCAGCGGGAAGCGATCAGGGTCGCGCACCTGCTCGACCCACGCCTCGACGAGCGCCTCGAGCGGCTGACCGCGCGCCTGCGCCGCGTATTCTACGATACAGTACTGCTCGTCGGTCAGCTCAATCACCTTGCTCATGTCTATTACCTCCGCACGGCCATCGTGAGGCAGGTCAGGATCGTCGGAGTTGCCTGCTTGTTGCACCGGCTCTTGATCCGCGGCATAGCGCGTGCAGTGGTCGGGGTAGCCAGCCGGACTAGGGGTTGTTCAGGATCTCGTGCCCGCCGACGCGCCGCCACCTGACGTGGATTTCCCCCGCAATCTGCTCGGGACCGTAATTAAAGGTGGCGCGACCATCAGGCGCCCACGTCATTTCGTAGATGCCGGGATGGCCTTGCACCCCCTTGACGCGAAGGCCGGCTCGGTAGCCATGGCCGGCGCGCAAGTCATTCACCATCTTCTTCATAGCTTTGAGGAACCGATCCTGCTCGGTGGCATCGAGGGCGTCGTATTCGCGAAGGAACCGCTCCAATTCATCGTGTGTCGGCATCCGTCTCCGCCTCGGCCCTGATTTCGGCGTTGATTCGCTGGATACGCTCCTCGCTCACTCCCAAATGCCGCAGCCAGTCGTCGGTCTCGTAATAGCGGGGAAAGCGGTCGCGGTCGCGCACCTGCTCAACCCAGGACTCGACGAACGCCTCAATGGACTTGCCGCGCGACTGTGCCGCGTACTCCACGATGCAGTACTGCTCGTCCGTTAGCTCGATGGTCTTGCTCATCGGTGTCACCCCGTGCGCTCAGCGCGGACGCAAACCGCCCGTCCATTCACGATTGCGCGTGCCTCGTAGGTGCAGGATAGCACGCGCTACCACGCCTGGCCCGGCGGGATGCCGGGGGACCGGCGCCGAGCACGAGTGCGCCGGACCAGCGTCACGGGCAATGGGCGTTGCCACAGTCGCTGGTCCGGCGTTGGTAGTCCGGACTGGGGGTTGCAGCCTGGCGGATTGGACGACGCAGCCTGGGCAGACACTGCCCCTAATGCTCAACCCTCGGCGTCGCTGCTCGACGACACTGTGCCCGCCTAACCCAGGGCTATCGGCGCTGCACGCTCAGTCTGCCCGCTCGTCGCCGCGCCCGGCGACGCGACGCAGCCCGACGGCGGCCAGCGCCGCGAGACCGCTCCCGACGACCAGCCCGCCCCAGTTACCAAAGAACTGCCCGCCGCCCCCACCGGTCGAGGGCATCGCCGCGGGTATCTGCGCTGGTGTATGCGCCGCGGAGCTGAAGAAGATGCCGTTGCGCTCCCGGCCGAGCACCGCGAACACGCTCTTCGAGGTGGAGGCCGGATCCGAAACGAACTGGAAGCCCTGGCGGGAAGCCGAGGCGGAGACGGTCGCCGTGTTCTCCAGGAAGTCGCCGGCGAAGCCGTTCTTGGCGTCATTGGCTGAGACAGGCTTGCCTGGCCCGCTCCAGCGGACATCGTAGGAGATAGCAGCCGGGACGGACGGGCCGCGCATCAAGGAGCTCGGGACTTTGGTGAAGTCGCCCATCCGCTGGTTGGCGATGTGCAGCGCCCCTGTCCCCGCGGACAGGTTGTACTGGACGCTGCTCGGGGCGATCGGCACCGTCCAGAACAGACCGTCGGGCGCGATGCCGGGGTTGAAGTCGTAGACCTGGTGCTCGAACGCAGGGTCAACCTGACCCTCATAGAGATCCAGTCATATGAAGGCGAAGCTGCCGTTGTGGCGCGCGCCGTCCACGCCGACGTACGTGCCCTGCATGAAGCGGACGTCATAGTCCATGAGGAGCGGCGTGGTCTTGCCGGTGGCGGTGTCCGTCCCCGTCCCGGCGCCCATCACGTGGGCGAGGCCGACGACGCCGGAGAAGTCGGTGATCGTGGACGGCTCGGTGCCGTGATCCGGCAGGATGATGTGGAACGTCTCGGTGCCCGGGCCCAGCGGCTGGATGCCGCCCGGGATGGGCCTCGGTCCGCTGCCCTGGGCCGCGGCAGGCGACGGCAGCCAGAGCCCGGCGCCCAACGCGGCGCCGGTCGCGGTCGCCATCGTCTGGACGAACCGCTGGCGGGACATGGCGTGCTGCCAGAAATGGGCGTGGCCGGCATGGCGAGGCGCGTTGCGTTGCATCGATCGATCTCCTTCGCGGGCGTTGCTGCTACACCATACATCGGGAAGCAGGACTGACCTCTAAGCGACATTTGGATCAACAATGGTAGGTCGCTTTGAGAGCCGCCGGGCGAGGCCTGACGACCCTGTGAAGCGCTATTGCCCGTAGGCCGCGAGGACGTTGCCGTCGTTCCACTCTGGATCGGCCTCCAGCGCCGCCCGCAGCTCTCGGTACCAGCGATCCTGCTCGGGGTCCTCGGCGTTCTTCCGGTAGCTCGCCTCGGAGTCGAAGACGGCTACCCCGATCAGCTCGCCGGGATGGGACTGGGAGGCGAACAGGTAGGAGCCGACCACCCCCTCGACCTTCGGACGGCGCTCGCGATTCCAGCGATGCATGAGCTCCTCTACTTGCTGTTGCTGGCCCGGTCTGGGCTGCATGCGAAAGACGGATCCGAACATGCTGTCCTCTCTCCTCTCCAAACGCGGCGCGCTACTTGCGCGCCAACTTGGGCTGCCCCGGCCCTGTTTCGATCCGGTAGTCCTGAGCAATGGCACGCAGGTGCTCGTAGGCGGCTTCGTCGTGCTGTTGTTGGTCCTTGACGTCGGGCACGTCTAATTCAGTCACCAGTTGACCCGGTTGCGGTTTCAGACGAACCTGACCTTGCGCGTGGCCTGCCGGCACCGCAACGGACGTGATGTTGCCTTGACCATCATAAATGACCAGAACGTTCACGGCATGCCTCCTTGTCTTTCAGATCTTCCAGCCAGTCATCATGCCCTGCTCGGGACATCGCTCGCTGTTCGCCACCTATGGGCCGACAAAGGCGTAGAAGATCGAATAGGTGGCGGTGTTTGCACCGTTGTTGCGCACGTGGACATTGATCTGCCTCGTTCCGTCCGCCTTGGTGAGGCAAAAGGTCTCGACGACTTCGACGCTACGCTCGATCCCATTGGCGGCGAGCGGATGGGCGAAGAACCATTGCACCTGCCCGAACGGCAGGGCGCCGTCCGCAATCCAGTGGTGCTCCGCGCCAGGGTCCAGCCCGAACACCGGGCCGTGCCATAAACCGGTGTTGACCTGTGCCATCTGTGTACCTCACTTTCGTTGTCGCTCGTATATTCGGTCGGGCGCCGGAAGACGCTGTCATCGCGCGAGCCAGCAAGATCGGGCGCTGGCGCGTCCCAGGCCAGTTGCTCCCCACCGTGCCGGTCAGTCGCGCATCTCGTAGAACAGGTTGAAGGGGTTGTTGGGGAAGTCTAGCTTGCGGAAGCTCGTGAACCCGGCCTCCGCCGCCAGCTCGCGCGCCTTCGCCTCGCCCATGCACGTGCCCGTGCCCTCGCCGCCCACGGCCAGCGCCTGGGTCAAGCAGTAGTTCAGGCTGGCCGAGTAGCCGAAGGCGCCGATGCCCAGCGGGTGATCGATGTTCTGCTGCAGGTCGCCAGAGAGATTGAGCTCCAGAACGAAGTGCGTGCCGCCGGGCTTGAGGGCGCGCCGAATCGCGCGCATGGCCGGGCGCGGGTGCGGCATGTCGCGGACGACGTCGAAACTGGTGATGAGGTCGTAGCTCCCAGGAATGCCCCGAGCCACATCGCAGACCTCGTAGCGCACCCGATCGGCCAGCCCGGCTTTCACCGCGTTGGCGTTGGCGACCACGATGGCGGGCGGGTAGTTGTCGAGGCCGACCAGCGTCGCGTCGGGGTAGCCCCGGGCGAGGAAGAGCAGCGCCTGGCCGTTGCCGCAGCCCACGTCGGCCACGGAGCCGCCCGTCTGGAGCCGGGCGTGCGCCTCCGGCAGCGCCGGGAGCCAGTCCTGAACGAGGTTGTTCTTGAAGGCGGGGCGCGTGAAGCGCTCGCAGCCGCACCAGAACTCCTCTCCGTAGGCCGACTGCGGCACCCCTCCACCATATCGGAACGCCTCCGTGAGGAGGTCGAGGTTGGCCCAGTAGGGCCGCGACATCGGGAAAAGGCTGCCCAAATAGCAGGGGCTATCGCCGTCGACCAAAATGAAGGCCTGCTCCGGCGTCATGCGGAAGCGCTTCGTGTGGTCCTCGTAGGTGACGTAGCCGTGGCAGGCCATGGCCGAGAGCCACTCGCGGGCGTAGCGCTCGTTGATGCGGGCCCGGAGGGCGAACTCGGGCGCGGTCAGCGGCCCGGCTTCGGCCAGGGTCGAGAAGAGACCCAGCCGATCGGCCAGCGTCGTGAGCGGGCCCATCTGGGACGCGGTCACGTCGCCGAGCACCTTGAAGGCGAAAGCCTGGACCTTCTGCGTGTCGAGGGCAGTGGCAGCCATCGCCATCCCTTTCCTCAGAACTCGGGGTTCCGGCGCCACAGGAACGCCGGAACCCTTCCACGGTGGGCTACCGCGGCGGCTCCTACCACACGTACCGAGCAGGCATCACCCACACGAGCAGCGGGCGCGAGGCCGAACCCGCCGCGATAGTGCCGGCCGCGGGCGTATCCTTGGAGGACGCCCGCGGCCGGACCCTCACCCGGGCGCGATATTCTGGTTGACGCGGAAGAGGTTGGTCGGGTCGTACGTCCTCTTGACGGCGGCGAGCCGGTCGTAGTTGCCTCGATAGGTGGCGCGGATCCGCTCGTCTCCCTCCTCCATCATGAAGTTGACGTAGGCGCCGCCCGCCGAGTACGGATGCAGCGCCTGCCAGTACTCCCGTGCCCAGGCGGTGATGCGCTCCTTGTCCGCCGGGTCGGGGCTGACCCCGACGATCACTTCGGCCCACTTCGCGTCGCGGTAGGCCCAGGCCGTCGCGTCCGGCGCGACCCGGCTCGCCGCCCCATCGATCGGGTAGAGATGCATCGTCGACTTGCCGGTGGGCAGTCTGGTGCCGTGCTCAACATGCCGCGCGATCGCCTCGTCCGAGATCTCGTTGACGAAGTCGGCCTTCCAGTACCACTGGTCGCCCGGCGGGTAGATCGCGTCGAACATGCTCTGCAAGGCCGGATGAGGGATCGGCCCGACCCAGTCGAGCGCGGGCGGGCCAAACTGGCGGCGGATCGGGGCGAACGTCGCCTCCGCCCGGTCCATGGGACCCGTGTAGGCCCAGACGACCCCGCACATCGTCTTGCCGTGCAACTCCTCCGGGAAGGGCGGGCCCGGCGGCACGCTGAGGTAGGCGAAGAATCCGTAGACGTCGTCCGGCGCGGCGGGCAGGAAGTCGCGGTACCAGCGCAGCACCTCGGCGGACTGCTCGGCGCGCCAGAGCATCGGCCCGGCGTAGACCGTGTCGACGGGGTGCAACCGGAAGAGGAAAGAGGTGACGACGCCGAAGTTGCCGCCGCCGCCGCGTACCGCCCAGAACAGGTCGGGGCGCTCCTGCTCGCTGGCGATCACGAAGCTGCCGTCGGCGAGGACGATGTCCACTTCGAGCAGGTTGTCGACGGCGAGGCCGCATTTGCGGGTCAGATAGCCAATCCCGCCGCCGAGGGTGATACCCCCGACGCCGGTGGTGGAGATGACGCCGCTGGGGGTCGCCAGGCCGAAGGCGTGCGTGGCGTGATCCACCTCGCCCAGGAGGCTCCCACCCCCTACCCGAGCGGTGCGGGCCACGGGATCGACGCGGACCCCCTTCATCAGGGAGAGATCGATGACCAGCCCATCGTCGCAGACCCCGAGGCCGGGGCCGTTGTGCCCGCCACCACGGACGGCGACCAACAAGCGATGGTCGCGGGCAAACTTCACCGCCTGGATCACGTCCCCGGCGTCCGCGCAACGGGCGATGAAGGCCGGCTTGCGATCGATCATCGCGTTGTAGACCTTGCGGGCGGCGTCGTAGGCGGGGTCACTGGGGTGGATCAGCGCGCCGCGCAGGCCCGCCGCGAAGGCCTGAATCGCCGCGTCGTCGATGGCTGGGCGCGTCTCGACGGCCATGATGTACTCCTCCTCAAGATACGCTCGCCACTCGGCCGGTCCAGCGAGCTAACTGCGTGATGATCCGGATCACGGCCCCACTGTAGGTCGACCAGGGTCACCCGTCGCCTATCGAACGGTATCAATCGGCGTGAGGCGGTGGGCAACGCGGCCACGTGCCCACTGTAGCCCGCGCTTGCCACCCCGGCCACACGCAGCGGGCACGCATTACCCACGCAAGCGCGCCACCAACCCGCTGCCCTCGTGTTACTATGACGATACGTCCAACGTCTTGACCGGCTTGAATTCCGACGCGGACGGAGACCCCTCGTGCCTACTGGCGAGTGGCGGCGCTTTGGAGAGTTGCTTCGGCAGCACCGGATCGCCGCCGACCTCACGCAGGAAGCGCTGGCGGAGCGGGCCGGCCTGAGCGCGCGCGGCATCCAGGATCTGGAGCGCGGCGTCAGATCGGCGCCGCGGATGGACACCGTACGCCTGCTCACCGATGCCCTGCTCTTGGGCGCTGAGGATCGCGCGGCGTTCCGAGCGGCGGCCCGAACGCCGCCAACCCCCGAGGCCCCAGCCGAGCCGGCGATCCCACGCTTCACTGCCTTGCCGGCGCAGCCGACGGCGCTCATCGGCCGCGAAACGCATGTCGCGCACGTCCGTCAGCAGTTGCTCCGCCCGGATTTGCGTCTCCTCACCCTGACTGGACCCGCCGGCGCTGGGAAGACCCGGCTCGCGCTGGCCGTGGCATCGGACCTTCAATGCCTGTTCGACCACGGAGCCGTCTTCGTGGATCTGGCGCCCCTCGGCGCCCCGGACCTGGTCGTCGCCAAGATCGCCCAGGCGCTGGGCGTCGCCGATCGTGACGACATCACCCTACCGGAGAACTTGCGCCGTTACCTCCGGAGGAAGCAGCTACTCTTGCTGCTCGACAACTTCGAGCACGTCCTGCCCGCCGCGCCGTCGATAGCCGCCGTCCTGGAAACGTGCCCGGAGATCAAAGTCCTGGTGACGAGCCGCTCGGCGCTGCACCTTCGCTGGGAGCACGAGTATCTCGTGCCGCCGCTCGATCTGCCCAATCTCACACTGCCCCTGGACCTGGGGATGGTGGCGACCACGCCCTCCGTGGCACTCTTTGCCGAACGCGCTCGCGCTGTCGAAGGAAACTTCCAGCTCACCGAAGCCAACGCGCGGTCGGTCGCGGAGATCTGCGTCCATCTGGACGGTCTCCCCCTCGCCATCGAGCTGGCAGCGGCTTGCATGAAGACGTTGCTGCCGCACGCGTTGCTGCAGCGGCTGCGGCAGCGCTTCGAGCTGCTGGTGGCCGGCGGGGCAGACCTGCCGCCGCGACAGCGGACATTGCGGGCAACCGTCGATTGGAGTTACGACCTATTGCAACCAGAGGAGCAGGCGTTGTTCCGACGCCTGTCGGTCTTTGCCGGCGGCTGGACCCTGGAGAGCGCCGAGACCGTTTGTGCCGGGCAGCCGATCAGCCAGGACGCGGTGGCGGCTTTGCTCGCCCGCCTCGTCGACGCTTCGCTCGTGGTCGCCGAGCAGCGAACCGCTACCGAGGCTACCGAGGCGCGCTACCGGCTGCTCGAGACGCTCCGGCAATACGCCGGGGAGAAGCTGGAGCAGGCAGGCCGGACGACGACGTTGCACGAGCGCCACCTGGACTGGTTCCTGGCCCTCGCGGATCAGGCAGAGCCCGAGCTGCACGGTCCGCGCCAAGTTGCCTGGCTGAACCGCCTCCAGGCGCAAGAAGACAACCTGCGCGCAGCGCTGCGCTGGAGCGTGACCGTGCCCGAGGACGAGCGCGGCTTGCGCCTGGCCTCGTCGCTCTGCTGGTTCTGGTTCGTGCGCGGACGTCGGAGCGAAGGGCGAGCCTGGCTGGAGCGGCTCCTGGCGCAGGCTCGGCGGGGTGGGGCGGCGACTGCGACACGGGCGAAAGCGCTGAGCGCGGCCGGATTCCTCGCCCACGACCAGCGCGACTATGGTGCGGCACGGGCGTTTCAAGATGATAGCTTCGCCCTGGCCCAGGAGTTGGGCGATACTCAGGCGATGGCCGTAGCCCTCGGCCGGTTGGGGTATCTCGCGCTGCATCAGCGCGATTTCGAGCGGGCCAGAGCATTGCTGACCAGAAGCCTGGAGCTGTATCGCGATCGAGGGGACGATTGGGGCCTCGCCTACAACCTGAACGCGTTGGGCCTCGTGGCCCTTCGTCTGGCCGACTACGCATCGGCCAACCGACTGTTCGAGGAGAGCCGCGCGCTGTTCCGCGCTCGGGGCGACATGTGGGGAATCGCCTGGACGCTTCGCGGCCTGGGACAAATCGCCCTCGACCGCGCCGACTACGCGCTCGCGGCCACGTTGTGGGGGGAACGACTGCGGCGATCGGAAGAGCTGGGCGATCCTCACGCCACTGCCTATTCCGTCGACTACATGGCGACGGCCGCACGGATGCAAGGCGACTACGCGCAAGCCGCCGCGCTGTTCAAACGGAGCCTGGCCATCTGGGAAGACTGGGGTGATAGACAATACATCGCCTGGACATTGCACAACATGGGCGACCTCGCCCTGGAACAAGGGGACACGACGCGGGCGCGGCAGATCTACGAGCGGAGCCTGTCCCTACGCCGGGAGCTGGACGACCGGCCCGCGATCGCCACGTCGCTGGAGGGTTTCGCCGCGCTCGCGGCCGCGCTATCGCAGCCCCAGCAAGCGCTCCGCCTTGCCGGCGCGGCGACCGCCCTGCACACGTCGGTCGCCGTCCCCCCCTCCGCGGTTGAGCAAGCCACCCTGGAACGCTGGCTCTCCCCGATCCGCGCGACACTGGGCGCCGACGCCGCGAAGGCGCTGGCCGATGGCGCGGCAATGTCGCTGGAAGAGGCCCTGGTCTGCGCGCTCGCTGTGGTCCCCGGCGGGATGGTGTAGGGGCTGGCCTTGTGCCTGCCCTGGTCGCCGTTGCGACTCGGGGACTCCTTGTTGCGGATCGTACGGCCAGTTATCAGGATACCACCCCGTGAGGCGGGAGCCAGGGCAGGCACAAGGCCAGCCCCTACACCGCCGGCTCCACAGGCAAACGTCGCGCTACCTTCTGATCTTCCGTTCGGCGCCGGGCGACAGGACGCACCTCTCAGCCCCACTCCAGCACGACCCCCAGCGCCTGCGTCCGGTCGGCAAGCAAGACGGCGTAGGCGTCAGGAGCCTGCTGCCAGGCGTAGCGGTGCGTGATGAGCTCCTGGATGTGCGCGTGCCCGCCGGCCAGCAGATCGAGGAACAGCTCGCCGTCGCGATCCCCCGTCCAGGGGTTGCCTGGCGTCTCAACCCGTGGGTGCGTGCCGTTGTGTGCGCCGATGAGGTGGAGTCCCAGCGTATGCACCTCCTCGTGCATGTCAATCGTCGTCGCGCCGCGCGGCGAGCCCAGCAGCACCACCCGCCCGTTGCGTCGCGCCAGCTTGACGGCGCCGGGCAGCACGTTGGGATCGCCGGTCGCCTCAATCACGGCGTCGGCCATGCGCCCGCGCGTCGCCGCCCGCACCGCCTCCACCTGATCCTCCTGCCCGGGCTGGATCCGGACCAGCGGGCCGATTTGGGCTGCCAAGTCGAGCCGCCGGGCCGAGAGATCCAGTCCGATCAGCGGCAACGCACCGGCGAAGCGTGCCCACTGGGCGGCGAGCTGACCGACCAACCCCATGCCGACGATCGCCAGCGCTTCGCCAAAGATCATCTGGCTGAGCCGGACGCCGTTCAGCGTGATCTCGGCCATGGTGCGGAACGCCGCGGCTTCGTCGGCAATCCCGGCCGGGATGCGGCGCAGGCCGCGCGCGTTCAGCACGCTGTGCGTGGCATGGCGGCCGGCGCCGCAGACGTGATCGCCCACCTGCACCGCCTCGACGCCCGGCCCCAGCGCCACGACCTCACCGGCCATGCTGTAGCCGGCGGGAAACGGGTAGCGGACGTAGCGGGCCCAGGCCGAGCGCCCGGGCGGGAAGTCGCCGGTCAAGGCGGTGAGCTCGGTACCGGTGCTGATCACGCTGGCGGTCGTACGCACCAGCACCTGGCCGGGGCCGGGTTCAGCCAGCTCCCATTCTTCGATGGCCACGCGCCGCGGCTCCGGGAAGACGATCGTCGGTACCTTCATGCCTCTCCCCTCTCCTAATCAGATACTACACTGGTGTCTGGCACGGCACGTGCCCTAGCGGGAGGAGTACCGCAATGCGCATCGAAACACGTGGCTACGATCACGTCAACCTCTATTGCCGGGATATCGAGCGCGCCGTCCGCTTCTACACGGATATCCTAAACCTTCCCCTATGCCGGTGTGACCGCGACGCCGCGGGGAAGATCACCTTCGTCTCCGTGCAGGCCGGCCCGGCGATCGTGGACTTGATGCCCGGCGCCGTCGACGCTCTGCCGGCGGCGGAGCGTGCTGGAATGAGCCACGTCGCCCTGGAAATCGCCCCCTGCGACGCGGACGCCCTGGCCGCCTGGCTTCGGGAGCAGGGGGTGGACGTCTACGAAGGGCCGGTGCGGCGCCAGGGCGCCAAAGGTATGGGCATCGCCGTCTATTTGCACGACAGCGAAGGCCACGGCGTCGAGCTGAAACAGTACCCCTGAGGATGCACTAACTGGCGCGTCCGGCAAGTTCCGGGGGCCAGACGCCACCGGACATCCCCAGGACACACTGGCTACATACTAACGGATCATCCACAGTACCGGCTGGACCACAAACTCGACCACGCGCTGCAGGAAGCGGGCGGCAGTCGCGCCGTCGACAACGCGGTGGTCGAAGGTTAGGCTGAGCGCCATCATCTTGCGCACGGCCACCGCCTCGGTCGCCTCGTCGACCACGACCGGCCGGCTTGCGATCCGACCCATCCCCAGAATCGCGCACTCCGGCAGGTTGATGATCGGCGTGAACGCGTCGATGCCGTACATGCCCAGGTTGGAGATGGTGAAGGTGCTGCCCCGCAAATCGTCGGCGGCGACGGCGCCGGCACGCGCCTGCTCGATCAGCCGCGCCGACTCGACCGCGATCTGCTGTACGGACTTGCCCGGCACCTCGCGGATCACCGGCACGAGCAGCGCACGCTCCGTTTCGACGGCGATGCCCATGTGAACCGAAGGATGTCGAACAATCTGGTCGCCGTCCAGCGAGGCATTCAGCTCGGGATGCTCAAGCAGCGCCAGTGCTGTTAGCCGCGTGAGCAGGTCGTGGTAGGCGGGCACAGTGCCGCCGGTCTTGGCCAGCGCCGTTTTCATCTGTGTGCGCAGACGGACTAACTCCGTCGCGTCGGCATCAGTCGTGAGCGTCACCGCCGCGACGGTGCGCGCACTGTCGACCATACGCTGGCCAATCAACCGCCGCACCGGAGTCACCGGCGTCTTTTCCGAGTCTGCGCTGCGCTGCGCCGTTTCCGCGGCCGCTCGCACGTCCCGCTCCACGATGCGCCCCGTCCGTCCGCTTCCCCGCACCTTTGACCATTCAACACCGAGCTCCGCGGCAACTCGACAGGCCCGCGGACTCGCCGCCGGAGCTGTGCTCACGGGGACTTGCCCTCCGGGGACGTTGCCCACGGACGTCACGAGCTCGCCCGACATGACCGTTGCGTCGTGTTCCAGTGCCTGCGCACTGCTCCCACCCACGTCTCCACCCATGGCGGCGGATATCGCGGCCTGCTCGAACGATGCAGCCTCATCCGGCCGTACCACATAGGCCAGAACGGCGCCGATGGGTACGTCCTCACCGATCCCGGGCGTGTCAGCCGGAATGCGCAGCACGCCGCTCTCCAACGCTTCGACATCGGTGAGCGCCTTGTCGGTCTCTACCGTAAAGATCGCTTCGCCAGTCTGCACCACGTCGCCGTCATGTTTCAGCCACTCGACGACGTGGCCTTGCTCCATATTCCAGCCCAGCTTGGGCATGACGACTTCGACGGCCATTGCGTCCTCTCTCCCCCTGCCGGGGAACGCAGTTCACGGGTGCGAGCGCGGGGGCGGCTACTCCGCCAGCAGGTCACGAATGGCTTGCTCGATCGCGCGAACGTTGGGGACGATAGCCGCCTCCAACGGCGCGCTATAGGGAGCGGGGACGTGCGCGCCGTTGAGGCGGTGAACGGGAGCGTCGAGGTCGTCAAATGCGCGCACCATCACCTGGGCGGCGATCTCGGCGCCGATGGCGCAAGGAGCGAAGGTCTCGTCCGCTACCAGCAGCCGGCCCGTCTTGTGGACCGAGCGCAGGATGGTGTCGATATCCAGCGGGGCCAGGGTCCGCGGGTCGATCACCTCTACCTGGACTCCCTCGCCGGCCAGCGTGTTCGCCGCCTCCAGCGCCTTCGGCAGCATGGAGGAGATAGCGACGAGGCTTATGTCCTTCCCCTCGCGGGCGATAGCCGCCTGTCCGAACGGGATCAGGTACTCCTCCTCCGGCACCGCGCCTTTGCTGCCCAGCAGCGAGCGATGCTCCAGGAAGATAACCGGGTCGTCGCAGCGGATCGACGTCTTCAGCAGCCCTTTGGCATCGCGCGGCGTCGCCGGCACGACCACGCGGAAGCCGGGCAGGTGCGTGAAGAGCGGATAGTAGCTGCCGGAGTGGTGCGTCGCCGCCGAGTTGCCGAGGCCCATGCAGGCCCGCAGCACGATGGGCATCTTCAGCCGGCCGTCGCTCATGTACTGGATCTTGGCGGTCTGGTTGATCAGCTCACCGAGAGCGTCGAGGGCGAAGTCGATGAACATGTAGTCGACGACCGGTCGCGTGCCGGTCATCGCGGCGCCCGTACACAAGCCGGTGAAGCCGCGCTCGGAGATGGGCGTGTCGCGCAGCCGCTCGGGTCCGTACAGATCGAACAGCCCGACGGTGGTGTTGAAGTTGCCGCCGCGGGTGCCTACCCCTTCCCCCACCACGAACACAGTCGAGTCACGCGCCATCTCCTCAGCGAGCCCCTCCCGCGCCGCCGCCGTATAGGTGAGCTCACGCACGGGTCGCTCCCTCCGGCACACTGAAGAGGTGATCGGTCGCCGTCGCCGCGTCCGGCCACGGACTGGCCTGGGCGAACTCGTAGGCGTCGGCCACGACCGCCGCTACGGACGACTCGATGGCCGCGAAGTCGCCCTCGCCGGCGATCCCCGCGGCCAGCATGCGCTCCTGGAGCAGCTTGATCGGGCAGCGCTCCTTCCAGGCGGCGACTTCCTCGCGCGTGCGGTAGCCATCGTCGCGCATGCCCTCGGAATGGGCGCGGGTGCGATAGGTCTTGCACTCGAGCAAGGTCGGACCGCCGCCGGAGCGCGCCCGCCGCACGGCCTCGCCGGCCGCCTCATACACAGCGACCACGTCGTTCCCATCTACTTCGACGCCGGGCAGGCCATAGGCAGGGCCACGCGACGCCACGCTGGCGTTGCGCGTCACCGTCGCAAAGGGGACTTCGGTCGCGAACTGGTTGTTCTCGCACACGAACAGCACCGGCAGCTCCCAGGCCGCCGCCATGTTCATGCCCTCGTGGAAGGCGCCATTGTTGACGGCGCCGTCGCCGAAGAAGGCAACGCTCACGCGATCGGTACGCAGCAGGTGGAAGCTATAGCCGGCGCCGGCCGCCATAAGGATGCTCGGCCCGACGATGCCGCTCGTGCCGAGCATCCCCAACTCCGGAGCAAACAGGTGCATACTCCCACCGCGGCCATGCGAGCAGCCGGTGATCTTGCCGAACAGCTCAGCTATGAGCTCGCGCGGCGGCACCCCCTTCGCCAGCGCGTGGCCGTGACCGCGGTGCGTGCTGTAGACGGTATCATCCGTCCGCAGACGCGCGCAGACGCCCGTCGCGATAGCCTCTTGCCCGACATAGGTGTGGCAGGCGCCGGGGATGAGCCCTTGCTGATAGGCGCGGGCCAACTGCTCCTCGCAACGCCGGATCTCCAGCATCTGCCGGTAGAAGGCGAGGAGCTCGTCCTTGCTGTGCCGTCTGGCAGACTCTGTTTCAGCGGTTTGGGGCGTCATGGTTGGGGGGTAATCCTCTCTCCACCGAGGGTACCGGCTGGTGGTGGCAGAACAGGGATGGGCGCCGCTCACGACTCCAGCAACACCTTCCAGCGGTTCAGATCGCGGACTGCTTCCGGCCGGGATCGATCCCGCGCAGCAGGTCGCGCACGAGGGTCAGGCGAGGCACGGCCAGCCCGGCCCGCTCGGCTCTTGCTACCACGTCGGCGAAGACCTCCTCCACCTCCATGGGGCGGCCGGCCAGCAGATCCTGGGTCATGGAAGGCAAACTTTCCAGACCGGTGGGCCTGGCCGGCGCCGCGCGGGCGCGCTGCGCCACCTCCGCCAGCGTTTCCGCTTCGGGCCGTTCCAGATACGTCCGGATGGGAAAGCCGGCATAATCGCCCAGCGCCACACCTTCCGCCGCGGCGATGGCGGCGGTCTCCCGCACCAGAGCGAGGTAGGCGCGCATGAGGTCCACGTTGCGCATCGGCCCGGGCGCGCTGCCACGGGTCAGTACCGACACGCCGAAGACGCCGGTAGCGTTGCAGGCCTTGGACCAGATGACGCTACGGATGTCGTCCACCGCGTCGGTCGGGATGCCGGCCTGCTGAAGCAGCGCAACCGCCTGCTCCACACGAGCCGACCGATCACCGGACAGCTCGCCAAGATAGGACGCGCCCAGGCTGGTCACCAGGACCTGGCCATCGGGCTCCCGCTGAGCGCCTACGATGGACGCCGCCCCCACGACCCGCTCGCTGCCGAAGGCCTCCGCGAGCATGTCGTCTTTGATCACGCCGTTCTGCACGCCCGCCACCCAGGAAGCGGCATCGCCGGCGCGCGGCCAGACTCCCCGCACCCCAGCAATAGCCGCGGCAAGCTGGTGGCCTTTGGTGGCGAAGATGAGGCCACAGCGTTCCGGCAGCGCGGAAGGGGTCGCGGTCACGCCGACCGCCCCCGCGGGCGCGTTTGTGGAGCTGGCCGGCACATCCCGGTTGTCCACGCCGTGCAGCCGGATGCGGCCGGCGCCGAGCAGCCGGTCCGCCGTCGCCGGAGTCGCCAGCAGTGTGACCTGCTGACCGCTGGCGGCGAGCAGCGCGGCGACGGTCTGGCCCAGCGAGCCGGCGCCGACGATAGCAAGTGTGGTCGAGTCCATCAGTCGTCGCTCGGCCAGACACGGCTGCCGCCGGCGTTGAGGGCCAGATTGCCGCCGTCGACCGGCAACAGGTGTCCGGTGATGAAGCTAGCGGCATCTGACGCCAGAAAAACCGCCGCCTTGGCCACGTCGTCCGGCTCCCCGATCCGTCCAAGCGGAATGCCGGTCAGCAGCCGGTCACGCAGGCGGTCGGCATTGAGCCGAGGGTCGGCGAACATGTGCCGCAGCGCCGGCGTCATGATCTGGGCGGGCAGGATGGCGTTGACTCGGATCCCGTGCGGCGACCACTCGATCGCCAGCTCGCGCGTGAACTGGTTGATGCCGGCCTTGGTGACGCTGTAGACGAAGTTGCCCCGCCCCAGCCCCGAGGCGCCGGCGATGGAGCTGACGTTGATGATGCCGCCGCCGGCGCCCTGCCGGATCATTCGCCGACCCGCTTCGCGGCTGCACAGGAACGTCCCGTCGAGGTTGACGGCGATGACCTTGCGCCAGTCGTCCAGCGAGAGCTGCTCCGGCCGCGAGCGATGGCCGATCCCGACGTTATTGACCAGGATGTCGATGCGGTCGAAAATCTGGTCGAAGGCGGCGAAGGAGGCGGCGATCTCCTCCGGCTGACCGGTGTCGCAGCGGCAGGCTACCGCGCGCCGCCCCAGCGCCTCCACCTCTCGGGCCGTCTGCCGGGCGCCCGGCTCATCGATATCGCTCACGAACACATCCGCCCCCGAGCGCGCCAGTCCCAACGCGATAGCGTGACCGTTGCCGCCGTTGGCCCCGGCGCCGGTCACCATGGCCACCCGACCGGTGAGATCGAACCACGTCACGCTCAACGACCCGCCCCTAATCCGGTTGGTAGCGCACGATGGTACACCCTCGCGATATTGCCATCACCGTCCACGCCTGATAGAGTCGGCCGCGAAAGTCCGGAAAGGATACAACACAACGTGCAACTCGCGGAGCAGCAGGTCGGCGTTTTCAAGACCTTTGGCTTTCTGAGGTTTCCCAGCCTGTTCAGCGGCGAAATCGGCCGTATTACTGACGCCTTTGAGGCTGTTTGGGCGGGCCGCGGCGGCGGACACGCCGGCAAGCCGCACGACGGCAAAGCCCGCTCGGCTATCGTGCCCTTCATCGACCAGCACGAGCGGCTGTGCGCCTTGCTGGACGACCCGCGTATCACAGGCATTGCCGGCGCGCTCCTGGGCGACGACTTCAACTACAACAGCAGCGACGGAAACTACTACGTCGGCGATACTCCCTGGCACTCCGACGGCTGGCGCACCAACGGCTACGTCCACATCAAGATGGCCTTCTATCTCGACCCCGTGGGCCGCGACAGCGGCTGTCTCCGCGTGATCCCCGGCAGTTGCCAACCCGGCGACGTCTTCTCCGACCGCGTCCAGAAGCAGATCCGGCAAGTGCAAGAGCTCTGGGGGATGCTGGGGCAGGATGTCCCCGCCATCCCGCTGGAAACGCAGCCCGGCGACCTCATCCTCTTCAACCACAATCTGAAGCACGCCTCTTTCGGCGGCGGCAATCGCCGGCGCATGTTCACCATCAACCTCAGCCAGCGCTACAGGGAGGAAGACCTGGCCGAGCTCCGGCAGACCATCGGCGGCCTCTCCCGCTTCTGGATCGACCGCGTCTACAGCGACACCATGGTCCGCACCGCCAGTCCGGCACGGATGCGTCACCTGGAGCAGGTGATGGCCAACGACGGCCACCTGGCCGAGCTCTCCCGCCAGGCCCGCGAGCGCATGGCCGAGCCGTCGCGAGGGTGAGGCAACCACTTGTCCGTACTCCACGTGTTACCCTCTATTCGGTGGAGAGAACGGCGCGAGGAGCGACGGAAGTTTGGCATCGTGTCGTACCTGGTCCAGCACTGCACAGGGAGGGCTGCCATGGCGACGCTAGTCGGGCGCCGGCTGACCTATGCCGAGCTCTGTGAACTACCGGACGACGGGGTCCTCTGGGAGCTTCTGGACGGTGTCCCGGTGACCCGCGCATCACCCACGCGACGGCACCAGCGACTCGTCGGCGAGATGTACGCCCGACTGCGCCCGGCGCAGGACGCCGGCCTGGGCGAACTCGTCCTCGGGCCATTCGACGTAGTGCTCGACGAACACAACGCGACTCTGCCGGACCTCATCTTCATCCGAGCGGAACACGCCCACTTCGTCGCCGACACCGGCTGCTTCGGCCCGCCCGACCTCGTCGTGGAGGTGCTGTCACCGAGCTCCATCGAGCGCGATCTCGAAGACAAGCGGGGCACGTACGAACGCTTCGAGGTCGCTGGCTACTGGGTGCTCGACCTGGCAGGTGAGCAGATTCGCCGCTTTCATCTGGACCATGGGCGCTATGTCGAGCAGCCCACCTTGGGCCGGGACGACGTACTCACGAGTCCACTCTTTCCGGCGCTCCAGATTCCGGTGCGCGAACTTTTCGCATCGATCAGCCGGAATTCCGGAGCTGGCCAAGCACCGACAGCGGAAGTCGAGCGCGTGAAGGCCCTCGAGGAGCAGCACCGACGCCGCCCGCGGCGCGACCGCCGCTAACGTCGCCAATCCCAGTCGGCCCGTTCCCCTGTGACGGCAGTCACAACTCCGACGATTTCACCCTTCGTCCGCCCTTGACATTGTCGGTATTCGTACCTATACTAGTTACAGATCAAGACGGACCGAAACGCAGGCGATGCAGACCAATACGCAGTTCGCGCTGGCGATCCACATCCTGACCCTCCTGGCGCAGGCGGAGAGGGAGCCGGCGACTTCGGAGTTCGTGGCCGGCAGCGTCAACACCAACCCCGCCTTCATCCGGCGCATCCTGGGACTGCTGCAGCGGTCTGGGCTCGTGGCCTCTCAGTCGGGTGTCGGCGGCGGCTGGCGACTGCGACGTGCGGCCGGCGCCATCACACTGCTCGAGGTCTTTCGGGCGGTAGAGTCAGGCAATTTGCTTGCCTTGCACCGCCGGCCGCCCAACCCGCGCTGCCCTATCGGCCGGAACATCGGGCGCGCCTTGCGGGTGTCGTTTGGCGAGGCCGAGAGCGCTTTCGAGCGGGCACTGGCCAATCAAACGGTCGACCAGGTGCTGCGAACTGCCCTGGCCGACCAGCACGAGGAGGCGAGCTGATCCTAGCGTGCTTTGTTGCCCCAATTCGTAACCACGTTGGCTACGAAAGAGCGGAGAATCGCCGTACTGGAAGGACGGCAGGAAGGGGCACTTTATGAAGATTGCACTGTACGGGGCGAGCGGCACCCTTGGTCGCCGCATCGCCCAGGAGGCCCTGCTGCGCGGGCACGAGCTGACGGCGATCGTCCGCGATCCCGCTCGCGTCGATCTGCACAACGAGCGACTCACCGTCATCCCCGGTGACGCGCGCGATGCCGCCATCGTTGTCCGTCTGGTGCGCGGGCACGACGCGGTGGTCAGCGCTGTCGGTCCGGGCCACGACGAGCCGCCAACGGTGCTCGTGGATACGGCCAGGTCGTTACTGGCCGGCACCGAACAGGCGGAGGTTCGACGGCTGCTCGCGGTGGGCGGCGCCGGCAGCTTGGAGACAGCTCCGGGGCTTCGGCTCATGGACAGTCCTCGATTCCCGCCCGACTGGAAGCCTGTCGCGCAGGCGCACGCCGACGCGCTGGCGATCTATCGCGCCTACGCGGGCGACGTCGACTGGACCTACCTCAGCCCGGCCAACCTGATCGCACCAGGCGAGCGTACCGGACACTACCGGACCGGCACGGAGCAGCTCGTGCGGGATGACCAAGGGAAGAGCTTCATCTCGGCCGAGGATTTCGCAATCGCCGTCGCGGACGAGCTGGAGCAGCCCCAGTACGTGCGCCAGCGCTTCACGGTGGCCTACTAAACGGCAACAATAGATGTATGGAGAGATGGGAGATCACGTGTGACAGCTCTCGACCAGCAATCAGCTACCACATCCATCGATCCCGCCACGGAGATGGGCGTCGTCGCGCTCAGTGTGGCTAACCTGGACCGTTCCCTCGCCTTCTATACCGACGCGATGGGCTTCGCGGTTCTCCAGCGGACTGGCACCGGCGCCGTCCTCGGCGTTGCCGGCTCGCCGCTACTGGTCTTGACCGAGCAGCGCGGGGCGCTGCCCTGGCTCACCGACGGCATGACCGGCCTCTACCACTTCGCCATCCTCGTGCCCACCCGAGCCGCCCTGGGCCGCTGGCTGCGCCACTACCTCTCCCTGAGCTTCCCGCCGCCCGGCCAGGGGGACCACATCGTGAGCGAGGCGCTCTACCTGCGCGATCCCGATGGCCACGGCATCGAGGTCTACCGCGACCGCCCGCGCGAGGGCTGGCGCTGGACGAACGGGCAGGTCCAGATGGGCGCCGGTCCGGTCGACTTGCGCGGCATCCTGGCCGAGGCAGGCGACACCGGCCAGCCTTGGGCAGGGCTGGCGGCGGGCACGAAGGTCGGTCACGTCCACCTGCAGGTGGGCGACATCCCCGAGGCAGCGGCGTTCTACCACGGTGTGCTCGGCTTCGACATCGTGGCCCAGATGCCAAGCGCCCTCTTCGTCTCGGCAGGCGGCTACCACCATCACCTGGGGATGAACACCTGGCACAGTCAGGGAGCGGCGCCGGCGTCCGGCGACACGGCCAGGCTGCTCTGGTACACGATCGCCCTGCCCAGTGAGGAGGCGCGCGCCGCCGTGGTTGGGCGGCTCACCGCCGCCGGCATCGCCCACGAGCAGCGCGATGGCATCGTGACCGGGCGCGACCCCTGGCAGAATGCCATCCTGTTGCACGTCGGACCGCTGCCCGATGCCCTGGCAGCCGCTGCGCTAGCGGATCGTTCGCGGTAGGCGGTTTCGGAGCCTCGCCGTGACGCAACCGCCTGCGCGGGTGCGTGCAATGCTCGGAAGGGGCAGGCGAGCGTTGTTGAGCACCGACACCATTGGACTACGCGCGCTGTTGGCGGATGACCCGACGTTCGAAGAGGACGTTGAGCCGTTGGCGACCCAACAACGCCGCGACGTGATCGACTCGCTCTACTATCTCTTGCGCGTTCGCCTGGCCGGATAGACGCCCTCTTAGGCCTGTTTCGCGGCGGTGGAAGCCCGGCAGCAGGCAGCGGAAGCCCGTGCAGCAGCGGAAGCGGCGGCGCGGCGCGAGGCTGAGGAGGGGATCGCTCGCTTGCGGCGGGAACTTGAGCGTCTCCGCGAGCGGGGAGATGTGCAATAGACGGTCCGGTTCATCGGCTACATCCCCCCCGACTCTTCTAAGCGACGGCGTAGCTCCGCCAATACATCAGCGTGTGCCCGCTCCACACGGTCTCGTTCCGCGGCGTGACGGGCCACCTCCGTCGCGAGTTCCGTCCGCGCCGATCGCTCCCGTTCTGCCGCTTGCTGCGCGTCCGCTCTCGCCAGGCGCGCTCGCTCCTCCGCCAGGTGCGCTCGCTCCTCCGCCAGCCACGCCTGCTCCTGCGCCGCTCGCCGCAACTCGACTTCCCGGCGCAGCCGTGGCTCGACATCCCAGATTGGCGGGAACACCTCGCCAGTCGCCTGGTCTATGACTCGCACCTGATCGTCCACCACCCGCCAGCCGAACGGGATCAACTCGCTCCACAGCGTCTCTCCCTGCGCCAGCCGGTAGCGATCGGCGCTGCCGTCCGGGCGGTCACCCAGCCGCCAGGCTTGCAGCCGCGGCTCCGGCGCGAAGTCCCCGCTCGGGTCCAGCACCACGTACTCCCGCACCCCCTCGCGGCGGTACCAATCCCGTTTCTCCGTCAAGTCTTTGTTGTCCACCGAGGAAAGGGAGAGCACTTCGATCACCAGATCGGGCGCCTTCCCTTCGACCCACAGGTCGTAGCGCGGGCGCACGCGATCGGGCACGCCGAGCGCCACCAGCACATCCAGCTCGCGGTAGTCGCGCAAGTTCGTCGGATCGCGGTGGACGCGCAGCTCGGCCGCCACGTAGCAGGCGGGACCGGCCAGCCGGCCGCGCAGCGGGTAGGACAGGCTGTCGATGGTGTCGCGGTGGTCCTGCCCGGCCAACGGTTCGTCCTGTTCCTCGCTCTCGAACAGGTCGGGGGGCCGCTCCAGCTCGGCTATCTCGGCGCGCATCTTGCCTCGCTTCCTGGCACACCCAGCGTAGCATGGTGAAGGGGCGACGGAGGAGCTACTAACGAGCCCCGCGACCCGCGAGACGCCGGACATGTACACTACGCCTCATAGTCGAACGCCGGACGGAGTTGCTGCTGGCGGCAGCGACCACCTGGAGAGGAACCGCCGTGAAGGTCCTGCTGAATGTCGCGCTGACGGAGCAACAGACGGCACGCATCCGGATAGCGGCCGGCGACGCGGAGGTGGTCGTGGCGTCAGGGCGCGAGGAGATGCAAGCGCAGAGCGCCGACGCGACGGTCATCTTCGGCTCCTTCAATCGCGCCCTCTTCGAGCGAGCTGGCCGGCTGCGCTGGGTGCAGACGCTCGGCGCCGGGGTCGACGGCCTGCTCTTCCCGGCTTTCGTCAACAGCGACATCGTCTTGACCAGCGAGAAGGGCCACGTCGGGCCGCACCTGGCCGAGCAGGCCTTCGCGCTGCTCCTGGCCATCACGCGCGGCGTCGGCCGCTCAGTGCGAGAGCGTACCTGGGAGAACAAGGCCAGCATCCGCGCCGAGTGCTGGGAGCTCACCGGCCGGACGCTCGGCATCGTCGGCTTCGGCGGCACGGGACGCGAGGTCGCCCGTCGCGGCGCCGCTTTCGGCATGCGCATCCTGGCGGTGGATCCGGAGCCGGTGGAGCGACCGTCGGACGTCGAAGCAGTCTGGGGAATGGACGGCCTCGAACGGCTCTTGCGCGAGTCCGACGCCGTGGTGATCTGCGCCCCGTTGACGCCGGAAACGCATCGGATGTTCGATCTGGCTGCCTTCCGTCGGATGCAGCGGCACGCCATCCTGGTCAATGTCACGCGTGGCGCCATCGTGGACGACGCGGCGCTGGTGCAGGCGCTGCGCGACGGCCTGATCGCCGCGGTCGGGCTGGACGTGACCCCCGTCGAGCCGCTCCCACCGGACCATCCGCTGTGGTCGATGGACAACGTCGTGATCACGCCACACGTCGCCGGCGCCTCGCCCCAGCGCATGGATCGCGCCGTCGACCTCTTCTGCCGCAACCTCGTCGCCTTCCGCCAGGGCCGTCCGCTGGAGAGCGTCATCGACAAGACCAAGGGGTATTAGAGTCGGTTTTGCCTTGCGAAAGTATGATAACCCTGAGGAGACAAATCGCCATTTGTGCGGCCTCGTGCTATGATGTGCGTACCATTGCGCAGAGGAGGCGAGATGCGCAACCACGCGCCTACGACCGAGAGGATCAACGCATCGGAAGTAAGGCAACAATGGGGTGAGATCCTCGACCGAGTCTACCGAAAGGAGGCGCGAGTTGTGATAGAGAAGAGCGGGATTCCTGTCGCCGTCGTCGTTTCAACAGACGACATGGAGCGCTTAGCTCGTCTGGAGCACGAGCGATCAAAGGATTTCAAAGTTATCGACGAGATGCGCGAAGCCTTCAAAGGCGTGTCAGAAGACGAGATAGAGCGGGAAACGGACCGAGCTATCGCGGAAGTCAGGAGGCACCGCACAGGATAGGATAGGCGCCTATCGGGGACATCCTTCATGCTGCTCGCGTTCCCCCTCTCCGCGCGAACATACCCGCAGCTACATGGCCCCTTTGGGCCGAAACGCGGCCGTCAGTTGCTCGATTAGGCCGGCGGACAGGGAGCGCTCGATTCCTGGCAGCGCGAGGAGCGCCCCGGCGTGCCCGCCATAGCCGTACGTCAGGCAGGCCCGAGCAGCGGAGGCCAGGCGGCGGCTATCCGGCGCCAGCCCGTGACGCACCTGCAGCCGGGTCGTCTCGATGACCAGCATGACCGGCAAGACGAAGGAGATATCCTGCTCGACCAGGGCCAAGGCCGTCGCGATCTCGGCTTGCATCTGGTCGAGGGCGGCGATCCAGCGGGGGCGGTCGTGATCCTTGGCTGCCGCGGCTTGGATGCTGCGCACGTGCGCCCAAGTGCTCTCCGTGGCCGCCTCCATGCCCTCCGCGGCGTTGCCGGCCAGGTCCGCCCGCGAGGCGCGCAGGTCCCGCTCGACGGCCGGGCCGGCGTCGCCCAGTGCGAGCCGGAGGCGGGCCCGGTCGCGTAGCATGTTCCCGCGATGCACCGCGACGTGCCGGTCGGGCAGGCCAGCCAGGCCGCCCGCGATGATGAACCGCACCGCCTGGTCGATGTGCCGGTGCGCGGCGGGCTCGCGCGCTCCCAGGATGATGGACAGCGCCGAGTGACACCAGGGCACGACGCTCTCGGAGGATCCGAAGACGGTGTAGTGCTCCTCCCAGGTCCGCTGGCGCTGGCGCCAGTGCCACTGCCGTTCCTCGCCGAGCCAGCGCAAGGTCGTGCGGAAGCAGGCCGCGGCCCGCTCCGCCGCGCCGGCGTGCATGTAGCTGTGGCCCAAGTGGGCGAGGCCGTTGAGGAGCCAGGGGCCGATCGTGGGCGAGTGGAGCAGCTCAGCCTGCTCGTCTCCGGTCAGGGCCTGGCGCAGCGCGGGGGCGAGCCGGCGGATCGTCGCGCCGGTGGCGTCCTGGCCGTCGAGGTGGATTCCCTCGGCCAGGGCGGCGAGCAGGGCCTCCCGATCCAGGCGACTGGGCAGCAGGACGGGCGCGCGCGGCGTCCAGAGCTCCGCCCGCCGCAGCACCGCCTCCACCCCGGAGGGGCTGACGGCCTGACCGGCGGTCTGGGCGATCTGCCGGGCGATCGTCGCCTTGCCCCAGGTAGGGTGCTCCTGCTTGGTCTGCCGGATCTGGCCGGCAAGCGCCTCCGGCACCGTGCGCTGGGTCTTGCGAGCGCGCGGGCGCGAGACAAGCCCCGCCGCGCCGTCCTGCTGGTAGCGCGCCAGCCACTTGTAGGCGGTGCGACGGCTCCGGATGCCCGCCTCGCGCATGGCCTGGCTCATGTTGCCGGTGCGCTGATAAGCGGCGATGAGGCGGTGGCGCTGGTCCTCACTAGATAGCGGACGAGCTTCCGCGCCCTTGCCGGGTTCGCTATCCATTCGCTCACGTCCTCACCGCGGAGTGATGTGACCGATCGCTGGCAACAGCGGCAATGGTAGCCGGGCACGGCAGCAACAAGCAAGTGGGTGCAATGCCCCATGTTCCCCATGTGCCCAACCAGCAACAAGCGTGCTTGCAACCGGCTAGCAGCCTGAATATGCTGTGCATGCCGATCTAAGTATGGCTGGTTTGTTGGCGCCGGGGAACCTCGCCTCCTGACCTCCTCTCCGGCGCGGAGAGGAGGAACGGCGACGGAAGGGCCCACGCGGATTCACCAGTGCATGCATGGCTGCCCGCTCCCGGCGTCATTCCGCCATGCCGGCGGTGGTGGCCAGAGCACATCGACATTGTGAGGTGGCTCATGTCCAAGCGACGCCCACTCGGGCAGACGCTCCGGGCACTGCGGGAGCAGCGCGGACTCAGCCAGGCTGGCCTGGCTTTGCGCACCGGGCTGTCACAGCAGGCCATCTCCAGGATCGAGCAGGCGCCGGCGGGCGCCATGGTGCGCGACGACCACCTGGTCACCATTTGCGAGGCGCTCGGCGCTCGCCCGCGCGACGTCCTCGACCAGAGCGCCGTGTCGCTCGATAGCGCCGCGTCACGCCGCCTCGACCACTACCTCATGTGGCGCGTGCGGCAGGCGATCCGGCCCGACACTGTCGACCTGGTCGCGGGGCTGAGCCGGCAGGTTGCCTTCGCCGAGCAACTGCGCAAGATGGGCCATACCGCCGAAGCGCTGGAGCGGGTGCGCGCCATCACAATCCAATTGCGACCGGTCGTGACGGGACGTCCCTGCGACGTCGAGCTCGCCACGGTGTTGCTCGAAGCGGACGACCTGATGGCCGCGCTGACCATAGAGCACTTTACCGGCGAGGTCGTTAGGGTGGTCGAAGGGATCTGCCGGGAGATGGCAGCCTTGGGCGACGGCATTCTCGGCCTGGACGCGAGCGAGTGCCTGGCCCGAGCGCGCATTCGACTGGCCGAGGCCTACCTCGTCTCGGGAGAGCGAAGGCTCCTGGCGCCGGGTTTGGCGGCGAGCGAACAGGGTTCCACGCTCACCCGCGTCCCAGAGACACGCCTGCACGCGCTGGGCGCCCGAGCAGCGATCCTCAGGCGGCTCGGACGGCATGTCACCGTTGAGGAGATCGCCGAGCAGATTGACGACGAGGTGCGCGAAGGCGGGGTCACCCCATCGTCGGTCAGCCTTGTGCATCAGGGGCTCAGCATCAACCTCGCCGCGCGTCCCGCCTCCCGCCGGCAGCGTGGCCACGAGCGTCTCGGCCTGGCGCAAGACGCCTACGAGCGCTCCGCGGCCGCCTACGGCGCGGATACCCACATGCTGTCCCTCCTCCACCGTAGCCGCGCGCTCCTTTACGCGGTAGCCGGCCCCGACTGCGACCTGGAGGCGGCACGGGCAAGCGCAGAGCAAGGTCTAGCCCTCGCCATGGCCGGCGAGTGGCGCCGCACCGCGCTCCACTGCCAGCTCGTCCTGGACGCCGCGCAGCAGCGCCAACCCCTCACGGAGTTCCCCACCTGATCCGCCGCGCGACGTGGCCCGCACGGGGCTACCGGGCCAGATCCTACCGCTGCGCTACCGCCCGATCTCCCCAAGCTGCCGGCCTTGACATCCGCCGACACAGCCGGCTTCGGTCCCGAGGATGACCAGATCGGCCTGCCCCAGGGGCGATCGACCCAACAATCCCAGCACTCAAGGATGCGCCCATAACGGAGTGGTGTCCACAACGTAGTTGTTTGACAGGCTGGATGCCTGCCGCATACTCGCTGGGTAGTGGCATGGGTACACAGGTACCGCGCGAGGATACCGTGTTTGTGGCGTCTAGCCAGAACTTGGCCACTCGAGCCGACCACTTTTGGTTGCCCGCGCCGCCAACGCCGCGGCAAGGAGCGGGGAAAGCGGCGGCGGGAGTTGACGGAGCGTCACCGCACGGGCGCCGCGAAGAGCCTGCTTTGAAAGCAGGAAATAGCTGAGATGCCGGAGATACCGGGGCCGCGATTGCGATCGGCGGCCAAGCGACCGGGGGACTGCGGTCCCTTTCATTCTCGAGGCCGTCTGCGGGACGCGGGATACCGCGGTCGCTGGACGGATGTGGAGGCACGACATTGGGAGTCGAGCTGGAGTGGAACCCCTTCACCGCCGCCTCGCGCGCCGCGCACGCCGAGCGGGCCGGTCGCCTGAGTGAGGCCTTCGGGCGGTACGCGCGGGCGAATCAGCCGGCACGGGTGCTGATCTGTCTGCGGCGCGCCCTCCCGGCCTGGCCGGTGCGCGAGGTGCTGCTGGCCGCGTCGGCGGAGCTGCTCGACCTGCTCACGTTGGCCGCTGGCATCGACCGGCGCAGCATGCCGGAGGTGGCCGGCGTGCTCACGCACGTCGTGGAGGATGGCGAGGGGATCGCCGGCGCGCTGTGGCGCAGCGCCCAGCGAACGGTGACCGCGGCCGGGCTGCTGGCCGGCTCCTCGGTCATGCCGCGCAGCCTGCAGCGGGAGACGGCGAAGCTGGAGCGGCTGCTTGAGTCCATCCGCGAGACGCGGGGCTCGCTGGCCGACCTGGCGCTGACGGGCGGGCGGACCGGCTTGAGCGACCGCCGGACGCTGGAGACGGAGTTCTCTAGCCTGCGCCGCGCGGCGGACGAGCTGAACGAGGAAGGAGAGCGATGATGCGGCGCTACCCGCTGCGCATCCCCGTCTGGTACGTCGTCCCGCTGGTCGTCGTGGCGCTGCTGTTCTTCTGGGTGGGCGGCAGAGGCGCCCGCCCGTCGGCGCCGGCGGCCCCCTCGGTCGTGACCTCGGTGCTGACCTCCACCTCCGTGCTGACGTCGACGGTCGTCTCCACGGTGCAGGTCGCCCCGGCGGCGACGCCAGCGGTGGTCTCCGTCGCCACGGCCGCCCCGACCGCAGTGCCCGCCGTAGCTGCAGCGCCATCGACAAGCGTCCCTTCACCGACAACTCCGGTGCCGGCTCCAGCCGAATCTCAGCCCGCGCCGGCGGCACCAACCGCCGCCGCCATCCCTAACACACGCCCTCAGTCAGTTCTGCAGCCGGGCCAAACTTGGTTTCAGGACGGCTTCGCCGCGCGAGTTGAACAGCCCAACTTCCTCCCAGGCTGCCAGGGCCTGCTGGGGTTCGAGCTGGTGTTTGAAAACCGCACTCCAGGCCAGTTGGTGATCGACTTTCGTGGATCGGCCTCGAGATAACTGATAGCATAGGGCGCTCTTTGCAGGAGATCTGGGCGCAGAAGGGTGATCCCAACACAAATTGCTATTCCTCGACACTGAGCGACCTCAGTATTCCTGCCCTCGATGCTGGTGATACCTATTCTATGGCCGTCCGGGTGCTCGGCGATCCACGGCCGGAGGCCAGCTATTACCTAGTTGACGTCGCGAGCGCGGGGCGCATCCAGGGCGCACGTTGGCGCATCACCGTGCCCAAGTAGAGCCGGCGCCTGTGTCAAACGCGGAGAGTGCTCAATGAAGATTATAGTCGCCATCGCTTGCGCCGCGTTCCTCCTTGCTGGATGTGCAGGGGCGACCTCGTCGGCGTCCGAGCCCGGCGTTACCAACCAGACCGCGTCGATTGCGTCGGCGCCGGTGAGTTCAGCATTGGGGCAACCATCGCCTTCGGCGGCTCCCAGCGCCCTGCCGGAGCCAACTGCCACGACAGTCCCGGCGGCCCCGACGCCGAACATCGCTGCCACTGTGGATGCTGCCGTTCGGGCGACTGTGCAGGCGGTCATCTGGCAGACGCCAACCATTGCCGCGCCTATCTCGTCGCCTACTCCGGTCAATAGCATGCAGCGCTATATCACCGAAAATGTCTCCACTCCGTATGCCTACCTGGCCTTGCTGCAGTGGACGGAGACAGACCACATTCTTAAGGGGCAGGCCCGGGACCTGATCCATCAAGTGCTTAACGGCCAGCCTACCATCTTGAGCAGTACGCTGGGTCTCGATGGTACACACTACGGACAGACCATCACATTAAACTTCGTCCCGGAGGGCGAGAACTTCATGTTCTGCCTCGGTCCAATTTCGGGATCCCTGTCTGGTGATCGATTGCTCGTCAATTTTGTCCAGGGGGACCCCGGCACATGTAGCAACATCACATTTCGCGCCGCTTCTGAGGAGCAATTCGCTGCCTTAGCGAACACATTCAAAGAGGACGTAGATAAGGCACAACACGGCTCGTCGTAGGCAGTGCTGTCGCCAGTAGTCTGCCGCCCGGACTTGGCGAGCAGTTCCATGCACACCCTGGCGTGGGACCTCCGGACCAACGGGCGAGATCGTTACTCCGGTTCAAGGAGGAAGGGAACAATCCGATGCTATGGCCTTTGCAGACAAGGATTGCAAGCGTGCTTGTGGCGATCATAACCGCGCTGCTCGCCGCCGGTGTCCCGGCTGCGGCAAGCTCGCCCGTGTGGGCGGTGAGCGCCGCGAGCGCAGCGGACACGCGCACCTGGCAGGTGTTCGCCTCTCAGGGGAACCAGCCGGGCCAGTTCACCGGCCCGGACGGGATAGCGGTGGACCCGCAGGGCAACGTCTACGTCCTCGACTCCATCGCGGAACACGTGCAGAAGTTTTTTTTCCCCGGCCGGCCAGCCCCTCGGGCAGCTGGGCGAACGCTCCCCTCTCGGCCCTGAGGTCATTGGCGGCTTCACGTTTCCCACGGGCATCGCGGTGGACGGGCAGGACAACGTCTACGTCACAGACGTCGGCGACCCGGTCCACAAGCTGTCGTCGACCGGGGCACCCCTTGCGCTGGTGCATGTCGCCTACACCGGTGACCCCAACTTCCCGGGCGGCGTGGCCGTGGACCAACAGGGCAACCTGTACACCGCGGAGGGCGGCGCCAACGTCGTCGACAAGACGTCGCCCGCCGGCCAGCCGCTGGCGCGGTGGGGGAGCGCCGGGAGCGGCCCCGGTCAGTTCGAGAAGCCATCCGGCATCGCGCTGGATGCCGCGGGCAATGTCTACGTGACGGACATGGGGAACAATCGCGTCGAGGAGCTCTCAGCAACCGGGCAGTTCATCGCCCAGTGGGGTGGTGCCGGGACCGCGCCCGGCCAGTTCAACAGCCCAACCGGCATCGCGGTGGACCAGCAGGGGGACGTGTATGTCTCCGATGCGCTCAACAGCCGCGTCCAGAAGCTGTCCGCGGCCCTGTCCCAGCCGCCCGTGACGGGGCAGGGCCCGCCGGCTGGCTCCTGCCAATTCGTTCTCGGTTTCAAGGCCCTTCACGACCTCATTCCGAACGTTGTCGACGACTGCCTCGACAACGAGGCGCACAACCCGGCGAACGGCGACGCGCTCCAGCACACCACCAACGGGCTGCTCGTGTGGCGCGCCGCCGACAACTGGACCGCCTTCACCGACGGCTACCACACCTGGGTCAACGGGCCGAACGGCGTGCAGGAACGGCTCAACACCGAGCGCTTCCCATGGGAAGCCAGTTCGGTCGCGGCGCCCCCGCCGCCTGAGACAGCCCAGCCCCCGGCGGCGCTCCCTCCCGCGCCCGTGCTCCAGTACCCCGCCAACGGCACGACGGTTGGCACGAAATTCTCCTGGACACCGGTACCGGAGGCCATACAGTACGATTTTGAATACTGGACCAGCTCACCCTGTGAGCCGAACAGGACGAGCGCGATACTCAGCCCAGCGCAGGTCCCACTGCAGGGTTTCGGCGCCTTCTGGATGTATGGCAGTCCCTATTATTGGCACGTCCGTGCCCATACTCCGGCCGGATGGGGACCATGGAGCGACACGTGGTCCGTGATAGCCTTCGATGGGCCAGAAAATCGTTGCGAGTACGGACCCAATGGGTGGCACGTCACGTCGTGGCAGCCGCATTGAGCCCGCGGTCCGGGCAAATCACGGCTTTAGTCCGGCCGGGGTGGAGTGCGGGGAGGGACCACCGGCGCGACGAAGCTCGGCGCTGCCGGCATCATCAAGAAAGGCCAGATGGCGCATCCTTTCGCCCGCCGCTAAAGACGCGTGATGCGCATTGTTTGGCCGGGATGCGGGAAGGCATCCCGGCGGCTACGGTGGTCTTGTGTAGAAGGAGACGACCGTGGAGCTGGACCTGGACACCTTCCTTGTGGCAGTGTACGTGACGGTGGACGAGCTGTACCAAGCGTCGCTGGCGGAGCACAAGCCGACGCGGCGGGGGAAGCGGGCGGAGTTGTCGGACAGCGAGGTATTGACGCTGGCGATCCTGGCCCAATGGCAGGGGCGGCGGTCGGAGGCGGCCTTCCTGCGCCACGCGCTGGGCCACTGGCGGGGCTACTTCCCGCGCTTGCTGAGCCAGGCCGACTTCAACCGGCGGGCGCGCGATGTGGGCGGGGCGCTGTGCGCCTTGGGGCCGCTGATCGCCCAGCGCCTGGCGGCGGCCCTGCCGGCGGGACCGCGCTACGCCGTGCTGGACGGCGTCCCAGTGCCGCTCGCGCGCCGCTGCCGGGGCGACCGCCCCAAGCTGTTCGGCGCGGAGGCGGCCGTCGGGCGCGGCGGCAGCGACGACGACTGGCACTACGGCGTCTGTCTGCTGCTCTGCGTGGACCAGGCGGGCAGCATCACCGGCTTCGTGGCGGGCCCGGCCAACACCGGCGAACGCTGGCTGGCCGACGCCCTCTTGCGCTGGCGCGTCGATCCC
>Ga0207416_1000625_pt1 | contig 56844 bp, 44 predicted proteins | sample PaiPotPPM11metaG_FD_184107 | JGI IMG/M metagenome (GOLD analysis project Ga0207416, IMG submission 184107) | Iron sulfur acid spring bacterial and archeal communities from Banff, Canada, to study Microbial Dark Matter (Phase II) - Paint Pots PPM... ... | reverse complement strand
CTCAGGTGGCCGCCTTGCCACCAGAAGCGCCAGAGGGCCGCCGGCAGGTGCAGGTCGTGCGCGCCCACCTCCCGCGGCCAGCGCCGCCCAGCGCCGCCCGCAGGTTGTCGTGCTCCGCCTCCAAGCGCGCGAGCCACCGCTCCTGCTCTCGTCCCTTCAGCTCCGGCTCCGCCTCCTCCGCCAGCGCCAGGCACCAGCGCAGGTGCCGGTCCCGCGGCAGATCGGCTCCGCCCGCCGCCAGCCGCTCCCCGGCGTACTGCCGCACCGTCTCCAGCAGCCCGTAGCGCGCCTCTCCTCCCGCCTCCTGGACCTGCACCAGCGACTTGCCCACCAGCCCGCCCAGCAGGTCCAGCACCTCCCGCTCCTCAATGCCCTCGCCCGCGCACACCGCCTCTGCTGCGCCTAGCGTCCACCCCCCGGCGAACACCGCCAGGCGATGGAGCATGGATTGCTCGGACCCGCCCAGGAGGTCGTAGCTCCAATCCAGCGTCGCCTGCAGGGTCCGCTGCCGCGGCAGGGCGCCGCGGGCGCCGCCGGTCAGCAGCCGGAAGCGGTCGTCCAGCCGGGCGGCGATGGCCTCCACGCCCAGACCCCCCGTCCGCGCCGCCGCCAGCTCGATGGCCAGGGGGATGCCGTCCAGCCGGGCGCACACCTCCGCCACCGCCCGCGTGTTCCGCTCGTCGAGCGCGAAGTCGGGGCGCTGCTCCTGCGCCCGCTGCACGAACAGCCGCACCGCCTCGTAGGCCCCAATCAGCTCGCCCGCCGGCAGTCGGCGGGGGTCGGGCGCCGAGAGGGAGGGCACGCGGTAGCACTGCTCCCCCGTCACCCGCAGCGGCTCCCGGCTGGTGGCCAGGATGCGCAGCTCGGGCGCCGCCCGCAGGAGCGCACCGGACAGCTGCGCACAGACCGCCAGGAGGTGCTCGCAGTTGTCCAGCACCAGCACCATGCGCCTGCCGCTGCAATAGTCGCACAGCGTCTCCAGGATCGAGCGGCCCGGCGCCTCGTACAAGCCCAGAACCTGGGCAACCACGCCCGGCGCCAGTCCGGGGTCCGCCAGCGGCGCCAGCTCAACGAGCCAGACGCCGTCAGGGTGGTTGCCGACGATCCCTTGCGCGACGGCCAAAGCGAGCCGGGTCTTCCCCACCCCGCCGGTACCGACCAGCGTCACCAGGCGGTGGGACGTGAGCAGGTCGTGCACCCTGGCCTGGTCGTGCTCGCGCCCAACAAAGCTGGACAGGGAGGCGGGGAGGTTGTGCAGGGGGCCGGTCGCCGGAGTCGCTGCCGGCGCCGCTGCCTGGCCAACGGCTGCTGGTTCGGCCGCATCCTCCGTGGCGGGCGGCGCGGCGCCGCCGTGCTGGTTGGCCAGCATCAGCGCCTCGCGCTCCGCGGCGGAGAGGGAGAGCGCGTCGGCCAGCTGGCGCAGGGTGGCGGGGTAGGGCCGGCGCAGGCCGCGTTCCAGATAGAGCAGGCCCCGCGGACTCAAGCCGGCGCGCTCGGCGAGCGCCTCCTGTGACAGGCCGGCGATCTCCCGATAACGCCGGATGAGATCTCCGACCGCTTGGTGCGCTCCGGCCGGCTGTTTCTGCATGCGCCCCCCTGCTGCTGACCAGCGCAGTCGTAGCTAGGCAACCAGCTCGAAGTGTAGCGCCGAATAATGATCTGCACCTTGCTACCGAGCGCGCCCAGTGTGCGGTAACTGTGCGGGATCCGTTCGTGGTCCGTCGCACCCATATCGCGTAGATTGGTGGCTATGAACAGCAGTCGAGTGCCGAGGCGCTGGAGGATCGCGTATGACACCAGGGGAGTCCGACAATCTGCAACACACCGACGCCATCGCTGTATCGCACGCCGAGATGCCGACATCCGACCGCCTGCTCGAGAGCGCCATGGCCTTCTGGCGATCGGCGGTGCTGTTGATCGCGAACGAGCTGGGGCTGTTCGCGGAGCTCGCCGCGGGGCCGCGCGGCGCCTGCGTCCTGGAGAGGCGCCTGGGACTCCTCCCGGACGCCACTGCCGACCTCCTCGATGCGCTGGTCACGCTGGGCCTCGTGGAGCGGGAGGGGGGACACTACCGCAGCACGCTCGAGGCGAGTCTGTTTCTCGATCCCGCCAAGCCCGCCTACATCGGCCCCTGGCTCGCCATGGCAAGCGCGGCGATGCGCGAGGTGGCCGATCTAACGAGCCGCCTGCGGGCGCCCGGCTCGAACGAGTTAGGGCGCCCGCTGCTGGCTGACCGGAGTGGGCAGATATTGCCGAGATCCTGCGCGTCGCCGGCATCAGCTCTTTGGCGCTCCGGCCGCGGAGGATGTCGATAATGGCTGGCTCCCCTCGGCGACGACATCGCCTTGCGGCGGGGAAGCGTCCTTTTCGCCGCCGGCCGTGCCATGCCCTATGGTCCGACTTTGGCTTCCGGCGGTGCTGGTGGATATCGAGATGCGACGGGGACGAGCGGACTCGGCCTTTGGCACCGTTATGGTCAGCACGCCGTGTTCGAAACAAGGTTCGCCAACGCCCATACCAGCAACATAATTTGTGCCAACAGGTGCGCCGGTTCCGGCTGTCGTGGCGCGGCTGTTGGCATAGGTCTTGCCTTGTCCTGGACGCAACGCCGCCCAGGGCGGCCGCTTGCCGTATCGCCTTGGGCAAAGCACCGATCGGACGAGGGAGGAGGCTCGACGAGTGAAACAGCCCATTGTCAAGGGGCATCCCTTACACGCAATCGCCACGGACCTGCCGGCCGGAGGTTTCGCTGCCAGCTACCTATTTGACCTGCTCTCCAGGCTGGCGCCTGCGCCTGTGAGAGCGGTCGGGCGGGGCCACGTTTACCCTGGTCAGCCGGCCGGCAAATGGCCTTTTGGCTGGAGCACCGTCCTGCGCGATACCGCGACGTACACCTTCGCCGTGGGCTGGGCCGGCGGCGCGCTGGCGGGAGCGCTGGGGTGGTGGGACTTTCTCAACATGCCCAACGATCATCCAGCTAAGCGACCCGCGTTGTTGCACGGGCTGCTCAACAGTGGCCTGCTCGTGCTGGGCGGCTTGAATTTGCTTTCCCGAAGCAAGCAATCGCGACGGGGCGGTACGACCGGAGTTCCTTTTGCCCTATCCACGCTCGGTTTGCTGGTGCTCGTAGGATCCGCCTGGTTGGGCGGCGACCTGGTGTACCGGCTTGGCTGGCGCGTGAAACCGGCCGAGGAGCTCGAGCTCGTGGAAGCCGAGCTCAGGAAAAAGGGTGAGGGCGACATTACGGACAAAGCCCGGCAGCAGGTCAAGGAGTTTGAGCGCGACTCGGCGCTGCTCGCCTGATCCGTTATCCGGTGGATGCGCCACTTCCTGTTGCATCTGCGAGATCCGGGGAGCCGCCGGTGACATCAGTCCCCGGCGAATACGTTACGCTGCCGGAGATTGGGGGGACGGACCCTCACCCCCGGCCCCTCTCCCGCCGAGCGGGAGAGGGGAGCGGTGATCCCAGTTGGGCCTTTCCCCCGCTTGCGGGGGAGAGGTGGCGAAGCCGGAGTGAGGGTCCGCCCACCGTCGTTGCTTGCCTGCCATGGCACGAAAGATGCGAAGGCCGAGTGCTGGCCGGTCCCCACGCAACTCCACAGAAAGGGAGAAGGCAGTGTCGCCGGAACCCGTCGCCGATCTGGCCGAGGTCACCAAGTCCTTTGTCGGATCCGATGCCGTGCGCGACCTGAGTCTATCCGTCAGGGGCGGCCAGATCTTCGGGCTGATTGGCCCGAGCGGCTGCGGCAAGACCACGACGATCCGTCTGCTGGTTGGCGTGCTCGCCCCAACGAAAGGGCAGATACGCGTGATGGGCAGCGACCCGCGGCGCTTCACGACCTCCCAACGAGAGCGTATCGGCTATGCCCCGCAGGGGTTTTTCCTGTACCCGACGCTCACCGTGAAGGAGAACCTGCGCTTCGTCGCCAGCCTGTTCGGCATCGGCTGGTTCGCTCGACGCCGGCGGGTCAAGCGGGTGCTGACCTTTCTGGAGCTGTGGGACGCCCGCAAGCGCCTGACTCGCCACCTCTCCGGCGGTATGCAGCGGCGGCTGGAACTGGCGTGCGCGCTGGTCCACGATCCGACCATCCTGTTTGTCGACGAGCCGACTACCGGGCTTGATCCGGTGTTGCGCGAGAAGATCTGGGAATACTTGCGGGCGCTGCGCTCCGAGGGCAGGACGGTGTTTGTGACCACCCAGCTCATCGATGAGATCGAGCACTGCGACACCGTGGCGATCATGAATCGAGGCCGCCTGGTGGCGACCGGCTCGCCCGCTGCCTTGCGGCAACAGGCTATGGGTGGAGAAGTTGTCGAAGTCGAAGCTGATGGGGTGACGCAGGACGACCTCTCCCGACTGCGCGAACTGCCGGGCATCCAGCGCGTGCAATGGACCAACGACGGCGCGTTGCGGGTGATCGCGGACAACGCGGCTACCGCGACGCCGGCCATCACCGCGGTGCTGCAGCGCGGCGGCGATCGCGTGGCGGCCGTTCGCGAGTTCGTCCCGTCGTTCGACGAGGTGTTCAAGCAGATCGTGAGCTCCAATGCTTAAGCTTGCGCTGCGAATCCGGCGCAGCGTCACCCGCACCCTCAGCTTCTTCAGCCAGTGGATGGCCGAGGTGCTCCGGCAGCCCTGGCTCATGGTCAGCCTGGTGTTGGGCCCGTTCCTCATCCTGTTGCTCTTTGGCGCGGGGGAAACCGTGGGGGCGCCGAAGCCGCGCACCATCCTGGTCTTACTGCAAGGGCAATCACAACAGGATCTGCTCGCGATCGCCCCGAAGGAGCTGAGCCAGTACCTCCAGATCGTGGGAACGACAGCCAGCTCGGAGGAGGCCCAGGCGCTGCTCCGAGCTGGTAAAGCCGACCTGGTGGTGGTGGCCCCGACCGACCCGGCGACCGCCATCGGTCAGGGCAAGCACGCGCAAATCCAGGTGTTTACCGACGAGATCGACCCAGTTCGGGTGAGCTACGCCAACGCGTACGTTCGCGATCAGGTCGCCGCGCTGAACCAGCAAGCTATCCAAAAGAGCGTAGCCGGGGCCCAATCGTCGGTGGGGGACGTGCGCGGCTTCGTGCAACAGGCTCAGAATTATGTCCAGCTCCTGCAGTCGTCACAAGGAGACCTGGCGCGGTCGCGCGACGAGCTGCGTCAGCTCAGGGCTTTGCTCGATCCGCTGGCGGTGTCGATGGATAGCCTGGCGAGCGCAGCCCAGAATTCGCCGCTTTTGGCGTTGCCGGGGTTGGCCCAACCAATCAGCCAGTTGCGCCAACTGGTTGCGTCGATCGATAGCCTGAAGGGCATGGTGGACCAACTGGACAACCAGCTCTCGGCTGCCGGTGCTGGGTCGCCCTTGCCGACGCCGGACGACCTGGCCAAGATCAAAGCGAACCTGGCGCAGATTGACCAGTTGGCGAGTGAGTTCAAGGCCGTGCCTGCCGACGTGATCAGCGCGCCATTTGCGCTCTCCATGAAAAACGTGGCTCCATTTGTACCAACGCCAATTGGCTTCTACGCACCCGCCGTCCTTGCCTTGCTCCTGCAGCATCTTGCCGTCACGTTGGGCGCCTTGTCGATGGCTCGCGTCCGACTATTGGGACTGATGGAGCTGTTCCAGACCTCGCCGGTCAAGCCTGCCGAGGTGGCCACGGGCAATTATCTTGCCTATGGGGTGCTCTGTGCCGTCGCCGGTGCGCTGCTGGTGGCGCTCCTCGTGCTCGCGCTGGGCGTGCCCATTTTCGGCTCGCCCCTCGCCTTCGCGGCAATGTTGGTGCTGCTCATCTTCTGTTCGCTCGGTATGGGCTTCGTGATCTCCATGATCTCTTCAAGTGAGCAGCAGGCGGCACAGATCGCCATGTTGGTGCTCATCGCCTCGGTCTTCTTCAGCGGCTTCCTCGTCTCGATCGACACGATCACGTGGCCGGTGCGCGCCGTCTCCTACGCTCTCCCGGCGACCTATGCTATACGGACGCTGCAGGACGTCATGCTGCGCGGGGTGCTGCACACGCCGAACGACTTCGCGGTACTGGGGGGAGTGGGCATCGTGCTCTTCGTGCTCACGGTGCTGCTCTTCAAGCGCGAATTCCGACCGCGGTAGCGGGTTCCGACTGGGTGGGACGGCAGTGGCGGTGGCAGGCACAGGGCGAACAGGCGACGAGTCCGAAGGCTGTCGTCGCGGACTCAACGGGGCAATGCCGCTCCCGCCGAGCCGGCTCCCAGCACGACGATGTCGAAATGATCCAGGTGGGAGCGGCCGATCATGCCGACATGCTATGCACGTCGGTGCCGCCAGCGTTCTCGAGGATGGACTCGGCGGTGGGGACGTTGTCGGCCGTGTGGACGATCACCATATAGTGGCCGGAGCGGATGCGCTCCGTCAGGTATTCGGCGTGCTCGTGCGACGCGCCGAGCGTGGTCATCAGGCCAAAGACGCCGCCGACGACCGCCCCGGCGAGCAGCATGAGCGGTCCGAGGATGACAAAGCCCCCCGCAGCGCCAACGGCCGCGCCGATGGCAGTGTTGCGGGCGCCGGTCTGCACCGGGTCGTCGCCCGAGGGGAAGGTGAGATCCTTGCCCTCGGCGGTGACTGCCGAGATAGCGTCGGACGGAAAGCTCGCCGCCAGCAGTGCTTCCACCGCCGCCTCCGCCTGTTCGCGGGTGGCGAATAGGCCCACCACGTGGGGGCCCTTGGCGACACGGGCTGGTAGATCGGACGATGAATGGACCATGGCTCATACTCCTAAACTCACTTCGCATTCAGTATGGCAACGACATTAGGTGATGAAGGCCGGGGCGGGGACTGCGGTCCGCCGCCACTCGCTGCCCCCTTTCTCTAATCGCTCATCACACACGACGAGGTATGCCTCGCCCCGACGTGCCCGCGGGCGAGAGGTCGCGCCGGATCGGCACGGCGCCGACAGTGACTGCGGCCGGCCGGCGGCGCAACACTCCCTCACGCTCGGTGATGAGATAGTCGGCGGTGCGGGCTGCCAGGGCTTGACTTGTGAGACCAGGATTGGCCGACCCTTGGGTCGGCATGATGCTCCCGTCGCAACAAAAGAGGTTGGCGGTATCGTGCGTCCGCTCGAAGCTGTCCACGACCGACGACTGGGGATCGCTGCCCATTCGGGCGCCGCCGATCAGGTGCGCGTAGCGCGGCTCCTGCACCACCTCCTCGGCGCCGGCTGCCCACATCACCTCCATTACTTTCTTGGCGCCGACCTTGCAGCCCTGGATGCAGAAGCCACGGTAGATGCAGTGCGGCCGGTCGGCGTGCGAGCCGGAATTGATGGCCACCGGTCCGCCGGCCACCACGCGAATGCCCAGCTTGGTGCAGCCACGCACCAGCACGTCCCCGACCCCCCCGAGCGGGTGCGGGCCATAGGTGTAGCCGTGCGGATGGCCCCAGGGAAAGTAGGCAGGCCCCGAAACCGGGATCTCCCGCTCCAGCAGCTCGTAGTAAGGCTTGATGTCGTCATAGCTGATCGGCCAGTCGACGCCCACACCATCTTCGGTATGGATCCGGAAGTCGGAGGGATGGAAGCGCGGCGTGAACCCGGCCCAGTGGACCGAGCCGCCGCCGACGCCCCGACCGCTGTTGTTGGCGCCGAGCGTGATCGGGTCGGGGCCGCCAGTGATGCGCAGCTCGTTCCAATAGAGCTGGTGCGATCCCGCCTCGTCGCTCACCCAATCACGCTCGACATCCCAGAATGGACCTGCCTCCAGACCCACCACGCGGAACCCGGCGCGGGCCAGCCGCTGCAGCAGCACGCCGCCAGCGGACCCTACGCCGACGATAAGGACATCCACCTCGTCGTCCGGTCCATAGCGCTTCATCGGCGCGTCGATCTTTTGAATGGGGCCAAGCGTGTGCTCGGGAGCAGTTGGGGCGCGGAAGGGGCCGAGGAGCGGCGTTTTCACGGCTGGCATCGCCCAGTCATTTCAAGTGCGTACCCTCCTGCCCCGGCATCGGCGTCTTGGGGCCGGCTCCGGCCAGGATGGCCACTTTGGAGCCGGCGTTGATCAGATCGGCGGCGCGCTGCAGCGTCTCCTGAGGCGGCGAACGCTGACGCCTCCTCGTGCCGATTCTGGATGAATTTGATCTTGTCCTGTCGTGTCCGGAGGGACTCGAACAGGCCGTCGATGCCGTCGCCCGTAAATCCAAAGATGGTATCGACGCCCCAAGCAAGCAGACGTTCGATCAACAGGTCGGCCGTTGTCATGGCCACAACCGTGGTCCTTTCTTCCTTTCGCGCCGAATGGGCGAGCGTGAGAAGGCGGTAGCAATGGATGTGCCAGGGGGACCCGCGTTAGACCAGCGGCCGCCGCTCCGGTATGCCCGGCCGGCGGGGATAATCCGCGTGGGTTGGCCGCAGCTTTTCGAAGATGACGATGGCGTGCTCCGGTAGGAGGTCTGGCAGGGGGACGGGCGCCACGCCCACCAACTCGCCGCCGAGCGAGCGCAACGCCCGGCGCGACCGCGCCAATTCCTCATCGAGTGGGGCGGTCTTCTTCATTAGCAGCGCCCGCCCGAGTAGACGCACGAAGGGCAAGGTCAACTCTAACAGCACGGGCGTTTCCGCCACGGCGCGGGCTATCGCCACGTGGTAACGCTGGCGATGCTCCCACATCTGGCCCGCCAGCTCGGCGCGGTTGGTGACCACGGTCACGTTCTGCAGCCCGAGCTCGGACCGCGCCTCTTCGAGGAAGCCGGTCTTCTTACCGACCGAGTCGAGGAGGGTCACTGTTATGTCCGGTCGGGCGATGGCGATGGGGATGCCTGGTAGTCCGCCACCGCTCCCTACATCGATGAGGCTGAGGGGATCGGCCGACAGGTGCGGCAGCACGGTCAAGGAGTCGAGCAGGTGGCGGACCTCCAGCTCATCCAGATCGGCGGCGCCGGTGAGGTTGACTCGCTGATTGGTTTGGAGCAGCAAGTCGGCGTACTTTCGCAGGGAGACAAGTTGCTGCTCGGACAGGGGGAAGCCTAGCCGCGCGAGTCCGTCGTTGAGTCGTTTCGTCCAAGCCACCTCTCGGAATCGCGCTTCATTCCCGCGGCGCAGTATACCGTCGCATCAGGGCTGTGCTTGTCCGAGACTCATCGTCTCCAGGGCGCGGTAGCGCGAGACTCGGCGTTAGTGGTTCGTCCACCAAGTTCGTGGGAGTTCCCGGTGCCGCACGCCCCTCCATTGTCATCCTGAGCGCAGCGAAGGACCCCTGGCAGACCGGACCAGCCGCCTGCCATGTCCGCGCAGCGGCGACGGTGTTGCCAGAGGTCCTTCGCTGCGCTCAGGATGACAATGGGAAGACGCCTCAACGTCGTGGATGTGCCAGTTGGCGGCGTGTAGGATATTCGGAATGCGCTGGTTCGTTGACGGTACGCTCTCGGAAGCGCCTTTGGCTAGTCGGTTCGACAGGAGGCGAGTATTCGTGCGCCGGTCACCGGATGACGTTGTGCTACGGCCGGCGTGTTCGTGCTGACCGCTGCGGAGCGCACCGTCGCGTCGCCCCCGGCGGCATCGCCATCGGCGCGCCCGGTGCTGTCCGGCCTGCTCATCTGCGCGGCGCTGGCCGGCGCGGTTCTGCTGCTCGCGGGCGTCGGCGAGCTGCTGCTGGATTGGTTTCCCGTGGCGCTGACGATTCAGGGTGACGCCGGTCGCGCCGCCGTCACCATCGACGGGCAGACGCGGCAAGTTGCGCTGGCCCATCCGCTGCAAGCGGTCCGCTTCGCGGCCGCGCAGCCGTACCAGCGCGAATTTCCGACCGACGGCTCGGACAGCACGAACAACTTCACCTTCGATCCCGACTATTTCGCCAGGATCGGCGCCTCCGTTTATTACCGCCTGCAGGCATTCCTGCGGGACGATTCGAGCTACAGTCGGTGGCAGGATCTGACGATCCGGAACGGCGCGGGCGCGATCACGTTCCACCAGGCGCGGCCTGGTTCCGACATATCGTTGCCGTTGCCGCGGCCGTGTCGGCTGACCGTCAATCTGCACCGCGTCGAGATACCGCGATCCATCGACCTGCTCGCCGACGACGGCAGCGTCATCCGCATCGACGTCAATCGGAACGACAAGTACGTGCGCATCAGCGCCATCGATCCCGGCCAGCCGGATCGAGAGCTGGCGCACTGGTACTTCCCGACGGCGTGGCAGCCTGCAGCGGCGGAGACAGCCTACCTCGTGCTGCGATCCGCCGCGCTGGCGCTGGCCCTGGTGCTGCTCTTGCTGCCGCTAGCGGCGCTGCTGCCTGCCCTCGGGTACCGAACAGGCGGGCCCCTTGAGCTCATCGTGCCGGCAACCGCGGCACTCTTCGTTCTGGTCGCCTCGAGCTATGTGGCCGTGGCGCTGTTCCAGAAGGCCCCGCACGTGCTGGACGCTGTCTCCTATTATTTTCAGGGCAAGGTCTTCGCCGGCGGCGCGCTCACCGCTCCGGCTCCGCCGGTCAAGGACGCCTTCCCGACGCCCTTCACCGTCGTGTTCGGCAGCAGATGGTTCTCCCAATATCCGCCGGGCGCTCCGCTGGCGCTGGCCTTGGGGTTCAAGATCGGTCTCCCCTGGCTGGTCGGGCCGGTGCTGGCGGCCATCGCGACGTTGCTGACCTTCGGCATGTCCCACCGCCAATTCGGCCGCGCCACGGCGATGCTGGCCGCGTTGCTGATGGCCGGCTCGCCCTTCTTGCTGTTGCTGGCCGGTTCTTTCCTGAGCCACGTGCCAGCGATGTGTTTCGCAGCCTCCTTTCTCTACGCGACCACACGGTACCTCGAGTCGCCCAGGCGTCGGTGGGTCGTGTTGGGAGCCGCCGGCCTCGGTATGACCTTCCTCACGCGCGAGATCACCGCCGTGCTGTACGGGATCGCGGTAGGCTGCTTCCTGGTACTGTACGACTTCCGGTCGCGGCCGACGCAGTGGCGTCGCGACCTGGCGCTGGCCGGCTGCTGCCTTGGCCTGTTTCTGCTTGTCTACCTGACCTACAACTGGGCCCTGACCGGATCAGCCCTGCTCTTGCCGCGCCACATCTTCAATCCCACCGACAAATATGGCTTCGGCTCCGGCATCGGCTTCTACGGTCAGCACACGCTGGGGTCCGGGCTCGTCAACACCGATGAGCTCTTGACGTCGCTGTCCATCTCGCTCTTTGGCTGGCCCTTTGCTGCCGCGCTCGCGCTGATGCTCATGCCCTTCCTATCGAGGCAGGTGACCCGTTGGGATGCCCTGCACGGGGCGCTGGTCAGCCTGTTCGTGCTGGGCTACGCCGCCTACTTCTACCACGGCATCGTGTTCGGGCCGCGCTACTACCTCGAAGCCTTGCCGTCTATGGTGCTGCTGACGGCTCGCGGCTTCGGTACACTTGCCTGCTGGGTGGCGGTAATCCTGGGCAGGTTTGGCAGGACCGCCGCGCTGGGCAGGGGACACAGCGCAGCGCTGCTCCTCTGCGCCGGGCTCCTTGCGTGCAATGCCATCTACTTTCTGCCTCGCCAGGTCGCGCTCTATCAGGGGTACTCCGGCATGGCGGGCGGGGGCGGTCCGGCGCTGGGCAGCTTTGTGCGGCAGTCACCTCAGGGCCGGGTCTCCACGCTGAGCAATGCGGTGGTGGTGACGAGCGACTGGTGGCTCTACGCCGTGTACTTCGCCGCGATGAACTGCCCCAAGCTCGATTGCCCAACGGTGTTCGCGTTAGCGCCACCGGATGGACCGGATGCCACGCTGCTGGCAGCGTTTCCCGGCCGGTCGTGGTTCACCGTTCGAGATCAAGACGGCGTGCTCGTCGCCGAGCCCGGGCGCCCGTCCCCGCTGGCGGGTTCGCGGTAGTATGAGCACGATCAGTAGGATCGTGCTCATACTAAGCCCAGCGACGGAACAGGCGGAAGGCACAGGCGGTGAGTTTCGCCGCCAGCCGCTGGCGGGCATGCCCACCGGCCTGTGCTATCGTACCGGCTATGTTCGACGCTAAAGAAGGCGCCTGGCAGCCCGATCGGGACACGATCGCCGAGGTGATGCGCATGCCCGCCTCGGGCGCTGGTATCTCCTATCACCCCCATGCGGGACAGCGGGGCCTGGTGCGTCGCGCCGGTCGGGCCGGACTGCTCCCGCTCGAACAGGGGGCCTCGCCCGTGCTGGCGCTCCCGGGTGACGAGGTACTCTGGTGGCGACCCCTACCCGCGGTGTGTCGTTTTCGCCAGATCCCCGTCGGCGATCGCCTGCTGAGCTTCACGGCGGCGCTGAGCGTCACCAACGCCGAGCGCTTCGTCTCGTGGCTGCGGGCGGCGAATCAGCAGACGCTTACGGCCGATGTGCTGGCGGCGACACTTTCCACTGATGAACGCGTCCCCGCCGCGCTCTCCGGCTTGGCCGGCAACGGGGAGACGCTCGCGTCCGCGGTCGAGGAGATCCTGGATGGCCTGCTTCCTTCGGCCTTCGGGCTGCTCGCCGGCGACGTGGGCGATGCGCACTGGGAATCAGCGGTGGACACCGCGTCCCTGCTGGCGGTGGGCAGCAGCATCGGTCGGGGCTGGCGGCTGCGAGGGCAACTGGGGCGCGGCTTCTTCGGCGAGGTGTGGCTGGCCGACCACCCGACCATGCCGGGTGTCGCGGAGGCACTGAAATTTGTCCCGAAGCCGGAGTATGCCCAGTTGGCGCGGCGTGAGGCGCTCAAGCTCATCGACCTCTGCAAGGACCCGACCTTCGATTTCCGCCACGTGGTGCGACTGACCGACGTCTCCACCGGCGTCCCCTTCCTGGTGGCGTATGAGTATTTGGATGGGCAGAGTCTCTCGGCGTACGTTCAGCGTGCCAGAGGCCAACGGTTGACGGCGGCGCAAACGGTGGATATCGCCGGCCAGATCCTCGAAGGGCTGGACCAGATTCACCAGGCCGGCTACGTCCATTATGACCTGCACCCCGGCAACGTGATGCTCCTCACCGGGGCGGCGGGGGCGCAGGTCAAGATCGTGGATTTTGGTCTGGCCTGGCGCCTGGCAGTCGCCGGGCGAGGACAGGAGTACGCCACCGCGCTGGAGGGCGCCAGGCCATTTGCCAAGTCCGAGCCGCGCGATCTCACCAAAGGGGAGTTTCCCGACGCTCGAACCGACCTGTTTAGCGTTGGCCTGCTCATCTGGCTCATGCTGACCGGCCGCTGGGGCCTGCCCGAGCAGGGGACGCTCGAGGACGCCTGGCCCAGGAACCGTGCTTTGCTGGCGATCATCCACCAGGCTTGCCTAGCCCCGAGAGCGGATCGCTACACGGACGCGGCGGAGATGCTGCGCGACCTTAGGCGCACGACGGCCTGGCGCCCGTCCACCCGAGCGGCCCCGGCTGGGATAGTGGTCGAACCGGAGCGCGGTGCGCTGGAGCTGGCCGTGCAGGCGGCCCCCGCTGGGTCTACCCTGCAGTTGCGCGCTGGCCGCTATACGCTGGACCGTACGCTCGTCCTGGACAAGGCCATCACGTTGACCGGCGCCGGCCTGGACCATACGTGGATCCTCTATGCCGGCGAGGGCCCCGCCGTCTCCTGCATCGGGGAGGGAAAGACGACGCTGCTCGACCTGGCCTTCGAAGCCCTGGGGTCCAGGGCCGGGCACGTCGTGGAGGTGACTTCGAGCGCCTTCGAGATCGGTCGCTGCCGCTTCGCCGGAGCGACCTACGGCCGGGCAAGCCAGCGCGGCGGCGCCGGCCTGTGTCTGGCGGCGAAGGCAACCGGTACGGTAACGGCCTCGGAGGCAGTGCGCAACGCCATGTACGGCGTGCTCGTCGACGAAAGCGCTTGCCCAGCCCTGCACAACAACGTCTGTCGCGACAATTTCGGCAGCGGTATCACCTATCTGGGGGAATCTGGGGGAACGGCGCAGGACAACCTTTGCGCGCATAATGCGGTCCACGGCATCGACGTGCGAGGTCAGGCGACGCCACGGCTCCAAGCCAACCGCTGTGAGCGCAATACCGGCGCCGGCATCATGGTGGACCAGCATTCCGCGGTCACCGGGGAAATGAACGAATGCCTGGATAACGCTCAGGATGGCGTCCACGTGACTGGCGCGACCGATGCGCGGCTGCAGCAGAACCGCTGCGAGCGCAACCGCTGGTCGGGCATCGCTTTCACCGACCATGCGAGTGGCGCCGCCGAAGCGAACACTTGCGGCGACAACGATCAGCACGGCATCTACGCCGGCGGCGAGAGCTCCCCCTCCATCACGGCAAACGCCTGTGAGCTGAACGCCCGTTCCGGCATTGCCTGCGGCGGCTTCGCCCGGCCCAGCGCCGTTGCCAACGTCTGCCGTCACAACGACGCCCACGGCATCGTCGTCGCCGATCAATCTGCCCCGCTGCTCCAGGACAACCGCTGCGAGGAGAATGAAGGCGACGGCATCGCCTACCGCGATCAGGCCGGGGGAAATGCCGCCGGCAACCTGGCGACCGGCAATGCCGTTCACGATCTCACCATCGCCGCGACAGCGCGGCCTTCACTCGCCGGGCTACCCGTCGACATCGACCAACAGCGGCGCATGGTCGATTTGCGCCGGCAGTCGCCGGTTCCCCCTCCCGCGTCCGCCGGCGGCCCGGCGGTGCTCGACTGGCTGTTCGACAGCGGCCGGATTAGCCTGGAACGGCACCCCTTCCTGTCCACGCAGCCGGGGAAGCTAGCCGGCCACTTTTCCTGGGATCGTGTCGAAGGGATGCTGCTGGGGCTGGCAATCGGCGACAGTCTCGGTAACCAAACGGAGTTCTGGTCCCCTGACCAGCGGCAGGCGCGCTATGGAGAGGTGTCAGACTATATCCGCCTCAATGCGGCTACGGGCCGGCCGGCCGGCTACCCTTCCGGCGACACTGAGCTCAGTTTTCTAACCGTCCAGCATCTCTTAGCCGAACGCCGGCTGGTACCCGAGTTGTTGGCGAAGAAGCTCAGCGCCCGGCCGGTGCTAGGGGCCGGGCTGGCCCACGCTGAGTTCGCACGCAACCTGACCGCCGGTAAGCCCTGGTACGAGGCTGGACCATACCGCGGTGGCAACGGCGCGATGATGCGCATGGCGCCGGTGCTCCTTCCGCACCTGCGCAACCCCAGCCCGGCGCTCTGGGCCGACGTTGCCCTGGCCGGGATGCTCACCCACAACGACCGCGGCTCCCTTGCCGCCTGTATTGCCTTCGTGCGCCTGCTCTGGCTGGCGCTCCAGATGACGACGGCGCCCGATCCATTCTGGTGGGTCGACACCTTCTGTTGGACCGCGACGGCCCTCGAGGGGGATACCCTCTACCCGTCGCGCACCTCTCCATTCGACCGGCGTCGCAATGCCCGCTTGTCCTATCGAGGCGCCATGGGCGGTTACGCGGAAGCCTGCATCGCGCGCGCCTTTGATGGCAACTGGTCGGTCACGGAAGCCTGCCACGAGTGGGCCGGAGGATCCTATCTCCTCGAGACGATTCCCTGCCTGCTCTACCTCCTCTGCCGGCACGCCGACGACCCGGAATACGCCATGCTCCGTGCGGTCAATGACACGGTGGACAATAACACGATCGCCGCATTGACTGGGGCGGTCTTAGGGGCCCTTCACGGCAAGGAGGCGCTGCCAAAGCGCTGGCGCGATGGACTGTTGGGCCGGGTGGCTCCAGATGCCCCAGATGGCGAACTCAACGAATTGATCGACCAAGCGCGCGGGGCGTTCGCACCAGAGTAGGGATCGATCTGGTGGCCGAAACCTCCTGCCCTCGTTGCCGGAGCGAGCCGCCGCTCTATGCTGTCCGCACCGTCGACGGGTGCCGGGCCGCCGCCCGGAGCGTTGCCTGACGGTGAAATCGTGGCTTGGCAGCAGGCCGGTTTGACGTCCATTGGCCTCGGAAAGGAAGCACGCCTCAAATGGCAGTCGCCTCGCTTACAACTCAGCAATTGGCGGACGAATTCGTCGGGGCCGCCCATGGCGATATGCGCAAGGTCAAGGATCTGCTGGCGCGGCAGTCGAGCTTGCTCTACACCCGTGCCACCTGGGATGAGACCGCGCTGGGCGCGGCCGCCCACGTCGGTCAGCGCGACATTGCCGTATTTCTCCTGTCGGTCGGAGCGCCGATGGACATCTGCACGGCGGCGATGCTGGGGATGCTGCAGCGCGTCAGGCAGTTCCTGCGCGCCAATCCGGCGCTGGCGAACGCGACAGGGGCGCACGGCCTGCCGGTGCTGTTTCACGCCGCGCTCGGCGGCCACGTCGAGGTTGCCGAACTCCTGGTCGCAGCGGGAGCCAGCGTGGCGGACGTGGGCAACGCGGCGCTCTTCGGCGCGATTCGCGGCAACCAGCCGGCTATGCTGGCCTGGCTACTGTCCCACGGCGCCGATGCCAACGCGGCGGGCTCGGACGGCACGACGCCTCTGGTCGTGGCTCATGAGCTGGGGCATGCGCGCGTTGCCGAGCTGCTGGTACGCTCAGGCGTGGGCGCGTAGGTCTGCCAGAGGGTTTCGCGTTGCGGAGGCCACCGGACCATGAACGACGCTGTTGGCGAAATCGGCTGATGGCGGACCCTCACTCCGGCTTTCGGGTGCCCTCTGGGCGTTCTCCCCCGCAAGCGGGGGAAAGGCCCCGACTGGGACGCCCGGCTCCCCTCGCCCGCCGAGCGGGAGAGGGGCCGGGGGTGAGGGTCCGTCCCGGCATTCGCCAATAGCGTTATGAATGGCCCGGTCGACCGGCTGGCGCAAAACGAGATGGCACAGCCAGGTCGACCCGATCCCTTGACGTCGCGCCGACGGCCGCATATTGTACGCCTACCAGCGAACGTCGTGCCCATCGTCGCCCATGCCTGTGACGTGGCGTCGCTGCTGAGCTGGACCGGAGTGATTGTCGAAGGAGACGTCAATGCTGTTTGGACCCCGCTCGAGCCGGCGCTCCCTATTGCGGTGTTGGGGCGCTGTCGCCGGGACACTGGCTGTCGCACCTCTCCTGGCGGCTTGCGGCGGCAGCGTATCTTCCACGGCGTCCACCGCCGCGCCGGCCACACAGTCGTCTGTCGCGCCATCTTCGACAGCGTCAGTGTCTGCGGCGCAGTCGTCCGCGATCCAATCGTCCGTCGTGTCGACTTCGTCCGCCGCCGCCACGCCCGCGACGGCCGCGCCGGCAACCACGACGGCAGCCGCGAGCGCGTCAGTGTCGGGCGCCTCAGCGGCCGCGTCAGCGCCCAAAGGGGTGACCAACATCCGCTATACCACGTTCTGGCCGCAATACCGACTGGACATTCTGAAGCAAGCTTTGACCGTTTGGGATCAGCAGAACCCAAGCATCAAGGTGGCCATCGAGACGCCGACCGGGGACTACCGGGCCAAGCTGTTGACCGACATGTCCGCCGGCTCCACGCAAGATGCCTTCCAGATCGACGTCTGGACAGCGGCGAAGTATTTCGATACCGGCCAGATGATGGAGCTCTCCAGCAACTTCAAGCGAGACAACATCGACCTCAAGCGTGATTACGGGCTGATCGGCCTGGAGTTCTGGTGCGGCAAGCAGTACGTGGTCCCCTACGTCCTCAGCCCGCACGCCTGGTACTACAACAAGACCATGCTCAAAGAGTACGGCGCCAAGGATCCCTGGGATGACCTCAACGGCGCGTGGACCTGGGCCGACATGGTGGACATCGGGCAGAAGGTGACCACGGAGCAGAACAAGGGCGGTCGCCCGCAATGGGGCTACCGACTCGACTACAACAGCCTGGAGTACCAGCTCTCGCCCTTCATCCAGTCCAACGGCGGCCACGTGTACGATATCCAGGCCGGCAAGTACACGCTGGACACGCAGCCGGCCATCGACGCCATCCAGTTCGTGATAGACCTGGTCAACAAGTACAAGGTGATCCCGACCTTCGATCAGCGCACCAAGCTGGGGTCCAACGTCACCGCGCCCTTCGGCCAGGGCTTTACCGCGATGGAGGAGGACAGCACCGGCAGGATCCTGCTGAACAACCAGATTGTCAAGGGCGACTTCGAGTGGGACATCGCCCCAGTCCCCATCGCCAAGGCGGGGATGCAGAGCATCTCCCACTTCGACGGCGACCCCAACTGTGTCTACGCGCACACGAAATATCCGGACGAAGCCTATCAGTTCGCCAAGTTCCTGGGCGGTCCGGTGACACAGGGCGTGCTCAGTCAGAACAAGCTGCTGCTCCCGGCGCTCTACTCCGCCGCCAACGATCCGAACGACTTCCTCAAGCCGCCGCCGAACCATCTCAAAGTGTTTGCCGACGTGGCGCGCGTCAACGGCATCTCCAGCTTCTACCAGGGCAACGGCTTGCAGGCGACCAAAGTCTTCACCGACACGCTCAACCAGATCGTCGCCGGCAAGCTGACCGTTCCCGATGGCGCACGCCAGATGAATCAGATTGCCAACAGCCAGGTGCAACTGGGCGACTGCCGACAGTTCTTACCCCACGGGTAGCCGCTTGCGCCTTCGATACGACGGTTGGTACTTTCTGGTTGGCATTCCGTGACAATGGCTGCTAGGTATGCTAGGCTCTGCTCCCGTTGAGGGGCCACAACAGTTGGTCCCCACTCGTTCATCGGGAGGTCTGGGATGCACGGCTGGTCTCGGGTTCTCAAGCTTTGCGCGGGTCTGGTTCTCATCGCGGGCTCGGCCATATCCGCCACCGGCGCGTCGGCGGCGCCGCCCACCATCGGTACGGTGGTCTGCAGTGCGCAATGCGGCGCCGGCCCTACCTACCTGCAGACGATCCAGGTGCCCGGCACGGCAGGAAGGTTTGACATCCTGGCCGTCGACGGCGGCAGCCATCATCTGTATCTGTCGCACAGCTCCAATGGCACGTTGGACGTGCTGGACCTGGCCACGGGCAGCTTCATCGCCCAGATTGCGGGCCTGCCGCTGCACCAAGACGCCAAGGGCAATTACTCAGGCTCCAATGGCTTGGCCATCGCCGCCAACGTCGGCAAGGTCTTCGTCTCGGATCAGGTCGACAATGCGGTCCATGTGTACGACATGACCAGCAACACCCAGACGGACGTTATCCCGACCACCCAGAAGGGGTCGGACTCGGTCGCCTACGACGAAACCGACAAAAAGGTCTACGTCGCCAACGGCGACAGCAAAACCCTCACGGTGATCGACGCGACCAACGATACCGTGGTCACACAGATTGCTCTACCGGGCGGCCCGGAGCTAGCCCTGTGGGACTCCTTCGACGACACGATCCACCAGAACCTCGCCGCCAAGAACCAACAGGCGGTGATTGATCCGAAAACGGACACGGTCAAGTACCTATTCGATTTGCCGGCGGTGTGCTCGCCCAGAGGGGCCGCACTTGACCCATCGGACCAGCACATCATAGTCGGCTGCGGCAGGCAGATGTCCGTCATTATGGACGGCGGCGATGGCTCCATTTTGGCGGTGACACAGCACGTGGGCGGCTCAGATGCCGTCGCCTTCAATCCCGTTGACGGCAACTATTACACCGCTTCCGCCGGCTTCAAGCCCGGCCCCGTGCTCGGCGTGCTCAGCGCGACCACCAACGACTGGCTGGCCAACGCGAGCACCGACACGAGCGCACACAGCCTGGCGGTCGATCCCAACACCGGCAGGATTTACGTGGCGGCGCAGAAACCGGGCACGCTCCTGGTCTTCAGCGCCATGACGAGAGTGTCCCAGGTACCCTAACGCATCGCGGGGAGACATGCCCTTGACGCCGCCGCCCTCAGCTACGGAGCAACAGCGGCAAGGGTGTGTCTCGCCGCTGGTTGCATCCACGGGGTACGCTTTGGCGGGGAAATCGCCAGTACAAAGGACAGACGATGGCCGCGGCCGCACAACGACGTCAGCTTCGCGTTCGCCAGGCAATTCTGGACATGGACGAGTACGTGCCGGTCAGACCATTGGAGGAGCTGAGCCGGGAGCTCGGCATTGCCGTTGGTGACATTGTCAAGCTGGACGCCAACGAGAACCCCTACGGCTGCTCACCGCGGGTGCGTGAGGCCATTGCCGCCTGCGACCAGTACCACATCTATCCCGATCCGCAGCAGGTAGAGCTGCGCGCGGCGCTGGCGCGTTATGCCGGCGTCCCGGCGGAATGGCTGTTGGCCGGATCCGGCAGCGACGAGCTCATCGACCTGTTGATCCGGCTGCTGGTCGAGCCGGGCGACCGCGTGCTCGACGCCGTGCCAACCTTTCTCATGTATAGCTTCCTGGCGCAGATCCAGGGTGGCGTGGTCGTGAGTGTCCCGCGTCGGGACGACTTCAGCCTCGATCTGCCGGCGCTGGAAGCGGCCATCGATGAGCGCACGCGACTACTGTTTGTCGCTTCTCCGAACAATCCTACCGGCAATACCGTCCCGCGGTCCGACGTAGAGCGCCTGCTGGCAACGGGACTGGTGGTCGTGGTCGATGAAGCCTACTACGAGTTCAGCGGCGAGACCGTCGCCGGCTTGGTCGAGCAGCACGAGAACCTGGTCGTCATGCGCACTTTCAGCAAGTGGGCGGGGCTGGCCGGCATGCGCGTGGGCTACCTCATCGCCTCGCCGGAGCTGCTGCGTCACCTCTGGAAGATGAAGCAGCCGTATAACGTCAACGTGGCCGCGCAGGTGGCGGCGCGCGCCGCCGTCGACGATCTTCCTCACATCAAGCGCACGATCGCCGCGATCCTTGAGGAGCGATCGCGCCTGATGGCGCTGCTCGAGCAGACGCCCTACCTTCGACCGTTGCCCAGCCAGGCCAACTTCATCTTCTGTCACGTCGCCGGTCGCGACGCTCGAACCCTGCGCGATGACCTGCGTCGGCAGGGCGTCTTCATTCGTCACTTCAACACACCGCTCCTGAAGAATGCCGTGCGGATCAGCGTCGGCAAACCGGAGCAGACTGAGCGGCTGCGGGCGGCCATTTCCTCCGGGGAGCAGGGGTGAACTCAGCCGGGAAGGACAGCTGGCGAAAACGGATTCGCCGTGTCCACTTGGGCCGACGTTCCTACCGCACCCAGTCCCTCTGCTCCTGTCCCGTTAGCCGTGTTAATGCGTCTCCTATGGACGTTCGTTGGCGTACGAGGGACAATGGAGTATCGGCCGATCTCACCTGAATCGGGCCGGTAGAAAGCTCTGGTAATTGATGTCGTCGATGATCGACTACGTTCCTCAGACGCCGCCTCGAGGCTGGCGGCAGCGCCGGGGCGCGCTCGCCACGATCGGAACGGTGCTCCTCCTGCTGCTGTCCAAGCTAAAATATGTGCTGGTCTTGCTGAAGTTCGGCAAGCTGGGCGGCACGGCCATCACGATGCTGATCAGCATCGTTGCCTACGCGTTCATCTTCGGCTGGCAGTATGCAGTCGGGTTCGTGGCGCTGCTCTTCTGCCACGAGATGGGCCACGTCCTGGTGGCCCGCTGGCAGGGCATCAAAGTGAGCGCACCCACCTTTATTCCATTCCTCGGCGCGTTCATCTCCTTGCGCGGTCAGCCGAGCGGCAGCTTAGGTGAGGCGGCGCTCGCCGCGGGCGGGCCGGTGCTCGGCAGTGTCGCCGCGCTGGCCTGTGTCGGGCTCTATGGTTGGACGCACCAGCCCTTGCTGCTGGCGTTGGCCTACGTCGGCTTCTTCCTGAATCTGTTCAACCTCATCCCGATGTCGCCGCTGGACGGTGGCCGTATCCTCGGCGCGGCGTCGCGCTGGGCCTACGTGGCCGGGTTGCCGGTGCTGGCTGTGGTCGCCATCTGGCGGATGAACCCGTTCCTCTTCTTTATCCTCTTCCTGGGCGCGCTGGACGCCTTTCAGCGCTTCCGCTACGGCGCCGCCAAAACGTCCTACTACTCCATCTCGCCGGCCGCGCGTTGGGCCGTTGCCGGCGGCTACTTCCTGCTGGCCGCCTTGCTGGCCTTGGGAATGAGCGAGACCCACACGGCGTTGCAGGTCTTGCGGACCGGCGTCGCAGGGTGACTCCTCCTCATCCTCCCTGTGGCGGGGCTCGCCAGGGCAGGCAGCCGTTCGTACCGGATGGCTCGCTGTAGGGGCTGGCCTTGTGCCTGCCGTTCTGGCTGCATCAGCCGGGAAGTTCATCGGGCACGGCCGTCAGGGCAGGCACAAGGCCAGCCCCTACACGCATGCCCCCACCTGCCAGATATCTGCCTTGTGATCCACGCCGCGGGGAGGATGAGGAGGGGTCACCCGGCTCACCGTAGTGGCTGATTCTCCAGTGAGCTCCACAAGAGCAGGCTGGCGACGGTGCAGTAGGGATGCCATGGCGTCCCGCGCGCGATCAGCTCTTTCTTGGTGGGTAACGCTGGTAGCTCGTAGGCGCGCTTGACGGCGTTGCGCACGCCGTAGTCATCGGCGGGCAGCACGTCGAGCCGGCCCAGCGAGAACATCAAGAACATTTCGGCCGTCCAGGGGCCGATGCCGCGGACGGCCACCAGCTCGGCCACCACCTCGTCGTCGCTCAGCTCATCCATGCGCTCCAGCTCGAGGCGGCCGTCTAGCACGTGCGCCGCCAGGTCGTGGAGCGCGGCTACCTTGGCGCGGGAGAGGCCGGCGCCGCGCAAATCGTCGGGCGGCATGGCCGCCATGAGCGACGGATCAAGCGGCGAGGCTGCCGGGAAGAGCACCTCCACGCGCCGCATGATGGCGGCAGCCCCGGCGCTGGAAAGTTGCTGCGAGACGATCGCCATGACGAGCGTGCGAAATAGTCTCGGGTCTACGTTGAGCGACGGCGGGCCGAACCGCTCCAGCATGCTGCCGAGCACCGGGTCGACCGCGGCCAGGCGCCGCGAGCCGGCAGCAATGGCCTCCGCGAGGGCGTCTGTCGTAGTCGCTCCTCCCCACACCGGGCTGCCTCCTTGAAGGCCTACTGCCAGCAGGCGCGCGGCGACCCGATCCGCCTTCACCGTGGCCGGCACGCTGCATCTGCGCTATCTTACCGGACGTGGCCAGACGATGGCCGGCAGTGGAGAGGACGCTACCTTTGAAGTACAAGAAGCTCGGCCGCACGGGCCTCAAGGTATCCGAAATTTGTCTTGGCTGCATGACCTTCGGCAACCAGGCCGACGAGGCCACCAGCAAGGCGATTGTCCAGCGCGCGCTGGATGCCGGGGTCAACTTCTTTGATACGGCGGATGTCTACAACGCGGGCGTGTCCGAGGAATTCACAGGTCGAGCGCTGAGGGACGTTCGGAACAGTGTCGTCTTAGCAACCAAGGTCCATGGCCGGGTTGGTCCTGGCCCGAACGACCAGGGCCAGTCGCGCAAGCACATCATGGATGGCATCGGGCGGAGTCTTCGACGGCTCCAGACCGATTATGTCGATCTCTATCAAGTTCACCGTTTCGATTCGGAGACGCCGCTGGAGGAAACGCTCGGTGCGCTGAATGACCTGGTGCGTCAGGGCAAGGTGCGCTACATTGGCTGCTCCAACTACGCGGCCTGGCAGCTCTGCACGGCGCTGTGGACGAGCGACCAGCTGGAGCTGGCGCGCTACGACTGCTTGCAGCCGCGCTACAACCTGATCTCCCGTTCGATCGACGAGGAGATGCTGCCACTGTGCGCGGCCCAAGGGGTCGGCGTCATCGTCTACAACCCGCTGGGCGGCGGAATGCTCACCGGCAAGCATCAGCGCGAGGCGCCGCCGCAAGCCGGCACGCGCTTTGCCAATAATCAGATGTACTTCAATCGCTACTGGCGCGATCGCGTTTTCGATGCGGTCGACCGCCTACGCGAGATCGCGGACGGCAGCGGCCGTACGATGGCCCAGGTCGCATTGGCCTGGTGCCTGGCGAATCCGGTGGTCACCTCTGCTATCTTGGGCGCGAGCCGCGTGGCGCAGCTCGATGAGACCTTGCCCGCTACCGAGGTCGCCTTGACGCCAGAACAACTCACACAGCTCGACGAGCTCTGGGAGATCGTCGGACGTCGGCAGTTTTAGGAAGGGGTCTGTTTGTCAGGTGGCGCCGGGGCGGGGACTGCGGTCCGCCGCCAGAGTCCGGCACTGCGGTGCATCGAACGGCTCTGGAGGAGAAAACGGCTACCTTGTTTGGACGCGCGCTTGCCCTCTGTCCCGACGGCAGTCGCGTGCTCTGGCGGCGGACCGCAGTCCCCGCCCCGGCATCGGCACTGTTCTGACGACATCCGGTGTTGACAACCGCGGCGCGGCAGCGTTATATTCTCGCTAGAAGCCAGTCGCACCTCGTTCGGTGAGGCGGCGGTACGGACAGAGGCCACTGACCTCGAACGTCGAGAGACGCCCCAGGTCAGGACAGGTCACCCCGGCTTAAGGGGTGACTCCAAGTGGCTCGCCCCGGCAAGCGGGGCGCTACGCCGTGCCGCGCCAAAGCTCGACGAGTAGGGGTGCATCGGGAGTGCCGCTTGGCGCCCGGTGAAGCTGGACGCCCATCCGGCGTCACCTCTGCCTATGGTCCGACGGCAGTGGGCGCGGCGGAAGGAGGGCGGCATGAAACCTGGGTGTAGACCTGTTCGCTCTTCTTCGCGCACGCCCAGGAGCCGCGTCTGACCTAGTCCGGTGACTTCCTCGGCGTGCGCCTCCCCGCACGTTGCAAGAGGAGGAATCCACCGATGATCACTGAGCTTGAGACCCCTCGCACCGCTGTCCGCCGCGCGGCGGTGCTGGACGACGCCCATGTGGGCGACATCCGCGGCGCGCTCGGCACGATCCGGCAGTACGACGACGCCCCCCGCCGCACCTGGAAAGCGAAGCTGCTTACCCTGTTGGCGGTCATGGGGCCGGGGCTGGTCGTGATGGTGGGCGACAATGACGCCGGGGGCGTCGCCACCTACGGGCAGGCCGGGCAGAACTACGGTACCAGCCTGCTCTGGGTGCTCCTGCTGCTCATTCCAGTGCTGATCGTCAACCAGGAGATGGTGGTACGGCTCGGTCTGGTGACCGGCGTCGGCCACGCCCGTCTCATCATCGAGCGATTCGGCAAGTTCTGGGGCGCCTTCTCGGTCGGCGACCTGTTCCTGCTCAACTTCCTCACCATCGTGACGGAGTTCATCGGCATCAGTCTGGGCATGGCCTACTTCGGCGTCAGCCCCTACGTGTCTGTCCCCCTCGCCGCGCTGGCGCTCATCGTCTTCGTGGCGACCGGCAGCTTCCACCACTGGGAGCGCTGGATGTACCTGTGCGTGGCGACCAGCCTCCTGGTCGTCCCGTTGGCCCTCCTGAGCCACCCATCGTTGGGACCGGTTGTCCACGACTCCGTCGTGCCGGGCGTGCAGGGCGGCCTGGACTCCACGGCGCTCCTGCTGATCATCGCCATCGTCGGCACCACGGTCGCGCCCTGGCAGCTCTTCTTCCAGCAGTCCAACGTGATCGACAAGCGCCTGACGCCGCGCTGGATGGCCTACGAGCGCGCCGACACGGTCATCGGCGCCTTCGTCGTGATCCTCGGGGCGGCCGCCCTGATCATCGCGGCCGCGTTCGCCTTCCAGGGCACCGACCTTGCCGGCAGGTTTTCGGACGCCGGCGCCGTTGCCGGCGGCCTGCTCCAGCACGTCGGGCCGTTGGCCGGGGCCTTCCAGGCCATCGTCCTGATCAACGCCGGGATCATCGGCGCCTCCGCCGTGACGCTGTCGTCATCCTACGCCTTCGGCGACGTCTTCAAGGTCAAGCACTCCCTGCACCGGAGCTGGAAGCAGGCGAAAGGCTTCTACGCCATCTATGCCGTGACCGTTTTGGCGGCCGCCGGAATCGTGCTGATCCCGAATGCGCCACTGGGGCTGTTGACCGAGGCGGTGCAGGCGCTCGCCGGGGTCCTGCTCCCTAGCGCGACGGTATTCTTGCTGCTCCTCTGCAACGACCGCCAGGTGTTGGGGCCTTGGGTGAACAAGAACTGGCTCAACGTCCTGGCAAGCGCCATCGTCGGCGTGCTGGTCATGCTCTCGCTCATCCTGGCGGCGACGACGCTGTTCCCCGCCATCGACGCCAAGGCGCTGGCGGCGGCGTTGGGCGCGGCGCTGGGGCTGGGCCTCCTGGTGATCTGGCTCGTGCAGCTCCGTGGCCGCGGCGCAAGCCGGGAGATCGATCCGGTCCTGCTGGCGGACAGGGCCACCTGGCGAATGCCGCCGCTGCCGGAGCTCACCATGCCGGCGTGGTCGCTCACCCGCAAAGTGGGCATGTTCACGCTCCGTGGTTACCTGGTCCTCGCCGTAGTCCTGCTGATCGCCAAGGTCATCTCCTTGGCGATCTCCGGGCAAGGGACCGGCGCTGGTTAAGCCGTCGGGGTAGGGGCAGGTCTCTGTGCCTGCCCTGCCTCCCGCACCAGCGGGTGCCACCGTGGCGGCGGCGACCAGGGCAGGCACAGAGACCTGCCCCTACCCCGACGGTCGATGCTGCGCGATCGCGGGGCGAATGGCCCCTACAACACAAACGCCCCACTAGTCCCGGATTCGGAGCGTCACCTCAAAGCGATCAAGGGAAGAACGGTCCCCTTCCCACTCGCGCCAGTGCTTCAGTTGCAGATGAGCGGTGCCGGCCCTCTTCGGACTGAGGAGGAGCGTTCGCATACCGCCGCCGCCTATCCCTTGGGAGAAGGCGGAGCTCTCGACGGTCAATACATCGTCGTCCAGTGCGACCACCGCCCAACGATAGCCGGTATCGGGATCCTCGGGCAAACGGAGCACGATCGGGTCGTCCCGACGAAGATCGATGATCTTCCCGTTGTCGGTCAGTGCCAGTTCCGACATCTACGTAATCCTCACTCCGCTGCTCGGCAACGGCCACGTCAGCGTAACATACGAGGCTCGGATTGCCCGGCTAGCGCACGCGGTATACTCCACGGGACGCGCTTCTCGACGTAGCCGTGCCGGCCGCGGGATGATCCGTGGCGCGGTGGCCGCGGCCACCACCGGCGCGGTCGTTTTGTGTATGCGGGAGATTTGGCGACCGTGCATGGTCTGGATACCGGTCTGGCCGGCTTCGTCACGGGCACGCTGAGCACGCTCGGCTACCTCGGCATCGTGCTGCTGATGGCCATCGAGAGCGCCTGCATCCCCTTGCCGAGCGAGATCATCATGCCGTTCAGCGGCTTCCTGGTGGCGAAGGGGACCTTCACCTTGTGGGGCGCTGCGCTGGCCGGCGGCGTCGGCTGCACGCTGGGCTCGACCGTCGCCTACGTCGTCGGCGCGATCGGCGGACGGCCGCTGGCCCTGCGCTACGGGCGCTTTGTCCTCTTATCGAGCCACGACATCGACGCGGCCGATCGCTGGTTCGGTCGCTTCGGCGAGGCTACGGTCTTTTTTGCGCGACTCATGCCGGTGGTGCGGACTTTTATCTCGCTCCCTGCCGGCGTCGCCCGCATGCCCTTCGGGCGGTTCTTGATCTACTCGTTCGTCGGCTCGGTGATCTGGTCGGGGCTGCTCGCCTATATCGGCATGCAGCTCGGCCAGAACTGGGATACGATCGGGCCGATCTATCACAAGTTCGACTATCTGTTTATCGCTCTGATCGTCTTGCTGATCGCCCTGTACATCTACCGGCACGTGCGCGCTCTGCGCGACGACGCCCGTGTGCCCGTGCCGGACCGCGGGCGTTGAGCGAGCGGGGGACGACGGTCGTGGCGACGCCACAGGATCACATTCGCAATTTCTGCATCATCGCCCACGTCGATCACGGCAAGTCCACGTTAGCCGACCGCCTGCTCGAGATGACCCACACGCTGAGCGCGCGGCAGATGGGGGCCCAGGTGCTCGACACGATGGACCTGGAGCGCGAGCGCGGCATCACCATCAAGGCGCAGGCCGTGCGGATGCTCTATGACGCGCTGGATGGCGAAGCCTATGAGCTCAACCTTATCGATACCCCCGGGCACGTCGACTTCGGCTACGAGGTTTCGCGTAGCCTGGCCGCCTGCGAAGGCGCCTTGCTGGTCGTCGATGCCTCGCAGGGCGTGGAAGCGCAGACGCTGGCCAACCTCTACATGGCGCTGGAGCACGACCTTGCCATCATCCCGGTGGTGAACAAGATCGACCTGCCCAGCGCGGAGCCGGAGCGCGTGCTAACCGAGCTGCGCGACGGCATCGGACTGGACGTGGCCGACGCCGTAATGGCGAGCGCCAAGGAGGGTCGCGGCACGCGAGAGGTGCTGGAAGCAATTGTCCGCCTGGTCCCGCCGCCCAAGGGCGACCCCGACGCGCCGCTGCAAGCGCTGATCTTCGACTCCCACTACGACGCCTACAAGGGCGTCGTGGCCTACGTCCGAGTGATGGAGGGAGCTATCCGGCGCGGCGAGCGCTACCGCCTCATGCAGAGCGGCGCCGTGCTCGACCTCCTGGAGATCGGCGTCTTCCGGCCGCGATTGACGCCGGTGGACAACCTGCGTGCGGGTGACGTCGGCTACCTCGCTACCGGCCTGAAAACCGTCAAAGATTGTCGGGTCGGCGACACAGTTACCACTGCTTCCCATCCCGCGGCGGTTCCGTTGCCCGGTTATGAGCCGGCCAAACCGATGGTCTTCGCGGGCATCTACCCGGTGCAAGGCGACGACTATCCCCTGCTGCGCGATGCGCTGGACAAGCTCCAGCTCAACGATGCCTCCCTCGCCTACGAGGCGGAAAACTCGACAGCGCTCGGCTTTGGCTTCCGCTGTGGCTTCCTCGGCCTGCTGCATATGGAGATCGTGCAGGAGCGGCTGGAGCGCGAGTACCATCTGGACTTGCTGGCGACGGCGCCCAGCGTCCGCTACCAGGTGAAGCTGCAGGACGGCCGTGAGCTGGAGATTGATTCCCCCGCCAAGCTGCCGCCATCGGGCGAGGTCGCCGAGATCGCCGAGCCGTGGGTCGCCGCCAGCATCCTGGCGCCGTCGCGCTACATTGGCACGCTCATGGATCTTGTCACCGGCCGCCGCGGCGCGTTCAAGGACATGACCTATCTGGACGCCGACCGCGTGATGCTGCGCTACGATCTGCCGCTGTCCGAGATCATCACCGAGTTCTACGACTCCCTCAAGTCGCGGACCCAGGGCTATGCTTCCCTCGACTATACCCTGAGTGGTTTCCGCCCGTCCCGGCTGGTCAAGCTGGACCTCCTGGTGAACGGGCAGCCGGTCGATGCCTTGTCGATGATCACCCACACCGACAAGGCCTATGCTCAGGGCAAGCTGCTGACCGAGAAGCTGAAAGAGCTCATCCCCCGTCAGCTATTCGAAGTGCCCATCCAGGCCTCCATCGGCAGCCGCGTGATTGCCCGCGAAACGGTTCGTGCGATTCGCAAGGACGTGCTGGCCAAATGCTACGGCGGCGACATCACGCGCAAGCGCAAGCTGCTGGAGAAGCAGGTCGAGGGCAAGAAACGCATGAAGCGGGTCGGCAGCGTGGAGATCCCCCAGGAGGCCTTCATGGCAGTGTTGAAGCTGCAGGAGGGGTGATGGGCCTGAAAAAGGGTATCGAAGGTGGGCGATGAAAAGCCCGGGGCGGCGACTGCGGTCTGCCGCCAGAGCACCCGACTGCGGTCGGGACATAGTGGCAGATCGTTTCCGTGGTCCGGAGCAGATGGTTCCTCTGGAGCCGATCGGCGCACCGCAGTGCCGTGCTCTGGCGGCAGACCGCAGTCGCCGCCCCGGACTGGCAGCTTCCACCTGGCATCGCCTTATCTGAGCCTTTCGCGCCGGCATATCGCAACTTTCTTTGGCTACGTTCTACTCATTTTCCTGCTTGCTGCCTGCGCAGGCATGCCAGCCCCTGCGTCCGCCGCCCACGTTTCCGTCGCGTCCGCGCCACAGACCTCCAACGCGACTCGCCGAAGCAACACGACGGCAGTGCAAGCCCCCGTGGTGCCCGGCCAGTTCTTCGTCGAGCCGGACGACGGCGACGCGCTGATCGTCAAGTCCATCACGCAGGCGCACAAGAGCATCGACCTCACCATCTATCTCCTCACGGAGCGCGACGTGATCCTGGGTCTCAAGGAGGCGGTGAAGCGTCACGTCGCCGTGCGAGTCTTACTGGAGCCGCACCCGGTCGGCGGACCGGGCAATCAGAACATTCACGACGAGCTGCAAGGCGCCGGCATCGACGTGAAGTGGGCCAACCCAGCCTTCCGCCTGACGCACGAAAAGAGCCTCATGCTTGATCGCGCCTCGGCCTACATCATGACCCTGAACCTGACGCACAGCTCATTCACGTCCAATCGCGAGTTCGGCATGCTGGATACCGATCCGGCCGACGTGGCCGTCGACGAAGCCATCTTCGAGGCCGATTGGAACCGTACGGCGGTAGATCCGACTCGTGCCGATCTGGTCGTTGCCCCCAACAACGCCCGCCAGAAGCTGACGGACCTGATCGCCAGCGCGCACAAGACGCTGCTGGCCGAGCAGGAAGAGATGCAGGACCCGGGTATCGTGGACGCGCTCGCCGCGGCGGCCAAGCGTGGGGTGCAGGTGAAGCTGATCGTGCCGATGCCCCAAGGCGGGAACGATCACAACGTATCCGGCGAACAGCGACTGGCCTCAACGGGCGCCGCGGTCCGCAAGCTGGCGGCGCCTTACCCGCACGTCAAGATGTATCTTGCCGATGGTCAAATGCTCTACGTCGGCTCGGCCAACGCATCCAGCTCATCGCTCGACGACACCCGCGAGCTCGGCCTCATCATGAGCAACGCCGACGCGATCAAGCGAGTGCAGGACACCTTCGCCAAGGATTGGGCGGCGGCTGTCCCGTAAGTGACCGTTACTGCAACGGCCGGCGTCATCGCGCCCCAGATCGCGCCGAGACGGCGGCTGCCAGCATGGCGCTTGCCGGCTCGCCAATTCGCGGGTATCCTATCGTTGCTCGCTCAGGTTGTCAACAGACGTCATACAACTTCTGCAGGAGGGGAGGCTACCGTTGGCGCCGGCTCAGTCGTTGCCGATCGAGCGGGTGACCGAACGGCGGCGCCTGGCCGACGAAGTGGCCGAGCGGCTGACCGAGTGGATCCTCGATGAAACGCTGCCGCCCGGCTGCCTGCTGCCCGCCGAGGGAGAGTTGGCGGCGCGTTTCGGTGTCAGCCGGACCGTCATCCGCGAGGCCATCCGCGGTCTGGCTTCCTACCGGCTGGTGCGCATCCGGCACGGCGTCGGCTCCTACGCCAATCCGCGCGAGGCCTGGGATGTCTCCTCCGCCTTGCAATTATTCATTCGCAGCGACCGTGACGGTCTCTTACGCTGGCTCGAAGTGCGGCAGGTCCTGGAGGTCGGCATCGCCCGCCGAGCCGCTGCACGGGTGACGCCGGAGGAGCTCGATACCCTGGCCGAGCTGGTCGCGACGATGCGCGACCAGTTGCAGCATCTGTCGGGGGAGTTCATCGATGTGGACCATCGGTTCCACCTGGCCATCGCGCGGGCGACGCGGAATCCCTCGTTGGAGATGATCCTAGCGCCAATTCTCCGACCACTGCATGGCCGGATGCGTGACACCTTGCAGATCCCGGCGACGGCCGAGCATGCCGTGGCGGAGCACGAGCGGATCGTCGCCGCGCTCCGCGCTGGAGACGCCGAGGCGGCGGCGGCGGCCATGGCGGCGCACCTGGAGCGCGTCTGCGAGGAGATCCGCATGCTGATCGTCGACCGGTAGCGGATCAACGGTTTCTAGCGGCGGGGCGGCCGTTTCGGCTATTTGTTGCCCTGATCCAGTAGCGCTTGCAACTGGGTCTGGGCCTGGGCCAGACCGTCGGGCACCGTCACCTTCTGCGCCAGCCAATTCTTCCACAAGGGGGTAGCGATCGTGCTCTCGAACTGGGCATTCCCGGAATGGCGCGCACCGGGTCCGGCGACTGGGCGATCGCTAGAGAGTTCACGAGCACATCCACACCGGTCGTCGATGGCATGTTGGCGAAGGTGGATTTCGCCCAGCTCTGGGCATCCGTCTTCAGGGCGGGCGCACGGAGTACCAGGTTGGCGTAGCGCCCCCCTTCCGAGATTGCCGCGAACTATCGAGAGCAGACATTGACCTATCTCCCACTCCTGCTATCACCGATCCCCTCGCGTAATCAGGGGGCGAACCGTCGTTTGATCGATGACCCGCAGGCCGCATTATATGGTTGCTATCTTAGCCTGTCAATAGACGTCATACAACCTGTCCTCGGCTCCGCTTGCGGCGTCGCTCCTCTCGCCATACCATTCGGTAAGACTCAGCGTTCTTACCTGGGAGGTGCATGTGACGTCGACCAGATTGACAAGCAAGGGACAGGTAACCATCCCGAAGAGCGTGCGTGACCGTCTAGGCTTGAGACCAGGCGACGCGATCGAGTTTGTCGAGGCAGACCACGGCTACCGTCTGCAGAAGCATCTCGCCGAGTCTCCTTTCGCAAAGTATGCCGGTTATCTGAGCGATCTTGGGCGGCATGACTCGGACGAGATGGTGCGGGAGATGCGGGGGGAATGATCACCGCGGTCGATAACTGGTTCTCGGGACCTAGTACTGCAGCTTGCCCCAGCCGACGTCCTGGTAGCTGGCGAGGTCGCGGCGCACCTTGGCCTGATCGAGGATGCCTTGCACCACCGGCTCCAGCGCGGTGTAGGCATCCTTGGGTGACTGCTGGTTGCTCCACATCTTGCCGGTGCCGTCGCTGATGGCCTTGTCCATCTGTGGCCACTGGTCGGTGACCGGCTGGACTCCCTCGTTGTCCGTGGCGTCGACGAACACCTTCCAGTCGATACCGTCCGGCCCCTTGAGGAACTGATCCGACTTGGCTACGGACATGCGGGCGGGTAGCCCGCGGCCGAGCTGGCCCACCAGCTGCATGCCCTGCTCGCCGCTGAAGAACTCGATGAACTTCCAGGACGCGTCCTGGTACTTGCTCTGCCCGCTTTCCGCGAGGGAGTCCGACGGGTCTCGTGTCCACACGCCCGCCTTTCCTTTGGGCATGGGCGCCAGATCCCACTTCACCTTGATGCCCTTCTTCACCGCGGGGATGTAGTAGGTTCCGTTGGTATACATCGCCTCCTTGCCAACGAAGAAGGGATCGACCGGCCCGAGCGCCTTGGCGGCTTTGGCGTCCGGCCAGACCTTGTACTTCCACATCAGGTCGTGCTGCCATTGGACGGCGTCGACCACGGCCGACGCGGTCAGCGTCGCCTTGGTGACGTCCTTGTTGACCACCTGCCCGCCATTCGACCAGATCCACGGCAACGAGTAGACCCACCAGGTGCTCTGGCCGTAGGCGTACTGGCTGCCGTTGGCCTTGGTGAGCTTCTGGCAGGCCGTGAGGAAGACGTCCCAGGTCCACTGGTCGCTCCCCCATTGTTTGGGTGGCAGTGGCACGCCGGCCGCGTTGAACATGTCAGGGTTGTAGAAGATGGCTACCGGCGTGGTGTCGTAGGGGATGGCGGCCAGCTTGCCCTGGCTGAGACACTTGGACCAAGTCACCGGGAAGAAGTCCTTGGGATGCGTGATGGCGGACTTGGCAACGTTGGCGTTCAGATCCAGCAGTACCCCTTTGGCCCCCCAAGCGACGAGCTGCTTGACCTCGAACTCCATCACGTCCGGGGGCGTGCCGCCGGCAAACTCGACCAGATAGCGCTGGTAGGCGTCGCCTACTACCGGCTCGTGGCTGACGCTGACGTCGGGGTTCGCTTTGACGAAGGCGTCGACGATGGCGTTCCAGGTGGGGATGATGGAGTCGTCGGCGCGCGACTCGAAGCGGAGCTTGGTGGTGCCGGTTCCGGCGCGGTGGGACTTGTCCGGCGTCGCCGTCGCCTGCGGGCCACTGGCCACACTGGCAGCGGTAGTGGCGGCCGCGGCGGAGCTTGCCTTGGAGCTGGTCGCCTGGGCAGCGGGTGGCGGCGCCGCGGCCGTGCCGCAGGCGCTCAGCAGGCCGAGGAGGGCTGCCTGGGAGGCCACCATCTGCAACAGTCGCCGACGAGAGCAAGAGAGGATCGGCATACGATGACGCTCACCTTCTGCGAACGGCTGCCACGGGCAGCCCATAACGACGTGGAGTTCATCGCTATCATACAGCGTACGGGGCCAGGAGCGGAGGCCCGGTCGACCGAGCGCTAAAGCGCCCGGCTCACCGGACGAAGCCCACAAGGGGCGCTTCGTCCGGTGAGCCGGTTGCCCGTTGGGAGAATGCTCTTGTCGCCGGGTAGCCCCTAAGTCCCTAATCGCCGCGTCAACGCCTCGAATCGCTCAAAAAAGTCCGGGAACGTCTTCGCTACGCAGTCCGGGTTCTCGATGCGGACGCCGGGGACTCGCAGGCCGATGAGGCTGAAGGCCATGGCCATGCGATGGTCGTCGTAGGTCGCGATGTCGGCGGCATGCAGGTTGCTCGGCCAGATCGTCCAGCCGTCGAGGCGCTCATCGACGCGCGCGCCCAGCTTGCGCAGCTCCGTCGTGACGGCCGCCACACGGTCGGTCTCCTGGTGGCGCGTGTGCTCCAGGCCGCGCAGCGTCACCGGACCGTCGCAGAAGGGCGCGAGGGCTGCCACGGTCTGGGCCGTGTCGTTCATATCGGCCAGGTTGAGGTCGGCCCCGCGTAAGATGCTGGGGCCATGCACCTCGAGGTAGTCCTCGCCGCGCACGGCCTGGCAGCCGAGCGCCTCAAGGGTGTCCAGAAAATGCACGTCACCCTGGGCGGATCGGTAGCCTAGCCCCTCTATTCGGACGCTGCCGCCGGTGAGCGCCGCGGCGCCGAGGAAATACGTGGCGTTCGAGGCATCCGGTTCGATAGCGTAATCGCGCGCGCGATAGCCCTGGCCGGGCGACACCTGGAACCGCTGATAGCCGGCGCGCGTCACGGCGACGCCGAACGCGCGCATGATGTCGATTGTGATATCCAGGTACGGTTGGGAGACGAGAACGCCGTCGACTTCCAGGTCCAGTCCGTCCCGCATGTAGGGCGCCGCCAGGAGAAGCGCGGTGAAATACTGACTGCTCAGGCTGCCGTCCATGCGTACCTTGCCGCCTCGACAGCCGTCGGCCCAAACGTCGACCGGCGGGAAGCCGGCCTTTCCCGTATGCTCCACCCTGACGCCGAGTGCTTGGAGCGATTCAACAAGCGGCCCAATCGGTCGTTGGCGCATTCGCTCGTTGCCGTCAACACGGTAGCGCCCGTGGCCGAGCGCGGCAATAGCACACAGGAAGCGCGTCGAGGTCCCGGAGTTGCCTAGATACAGGTGCGCTTCGGCCGCCGGGATCTGCCCTCCCCGGCCGTCGACCACAAAGCGTCTGCTCGCGGCATCCTCGTCGACGGCGATGCCGAGCGCGCGCAGCGCACTAGCCATATACGTAGTGTCGTCGCTGAATAGCGCGTCCGAGATGGTGGTGCGACCGTCCGCGAGCGCGGCGATGGCGAGGGCCCGGTTCGTGTAGCTCTTAGAGCCGGGGAGGCGGACGCTCCCGTTGATCGGTCCGCGGGCCGGGCGAATTTCGATGGTGGGTTGCTCAGGCATTAGCGGCCATTCTGGTTCGACCCCGCTCTCCCGCCCAGGATGCGGCGGTCCATTCGCGACGACGGCATCGACGGCAAGGCCAGGGCGTATAGCAATACGCCCCTACCGATTTCGGCAGCATCAGGTAGGGGCGTATTGCTATACGCCCTGGCCACCCCACCAGCCCAATCTCGCCTATAGCCAATGGCATCGCCAGCCGGAGAGGAAGATTACGCCGAGACGTCCTCAGGCTCCTCAATGATGGGGCGGTCGGTGCGAGAAAGCAGCAACGGCTTGTTGTGGTGCAGGATCACTTCGCCGTTGACGACACACTTCTTCACGTCGGTGCGGGTCGGCAGGTCGAACATGACATCAAGGAGCGCGTCCTCGATCACCGTGCGCAGACCGCGAGCGCCGGTCTTGTGCTTAAGCGCCTCGTCCGCCGTTGCCTCCAACGCGTCCTGGGTAAAGGTGAGCTCCACCTTGTCGATCGCGAATATCTTCTGGTATTGCTTGGCGATGGCGTTCTTGGGCTCGGTCAGGATGCGGATCAGGGATTCACGATCCAGGGCATCCAGGCTGACCGACACCGGAAGCCGCCCGATGAACTCGGGGATGAGCCCGTATTTCAGGAGGTCGTCGGGGCTGACCTGGCTGAGCAGCTGGTTGGACTGCTCCTGCCGTACTCGGGCGTCGGTTTCCGCCTTGAAGCCCATGGTGCGCCGACCGCCGACGCGGTCGGAGACGATCTTGTCCAGCCCCTCGAAGGCTCCGCCGCAGACGAACAGGATGTTCGCCGTGTTGATCTGGATGAAATCCTGGTGGGGATGCTTGCGCCCGCCCTGGGGCGGAACGTTGGCGACGGTACCCTCGATGATCTTGAGCAGCGCTTGCTGCACCCCTTCGCCGGAGACGTCGCGGGTGATCGACGGGTTGTCGGATTTTCGGGAGATCTTGTCGATCTCGTCGATATAGACGATGCCGCGCTCGGCGCGCGGGATGTCAAAGTCGGCGGACTGAATCAGGCGGAGCAGGATATTCTCGACATCCTCCCCGACGTAGCCCGCCTCGGTCAAGGCGGTGGCGTCGGCGATGCAGAACGGCACGTCTAGGATCTTGGCGAGCGTCTGGGCCAGATAGGTCTTGCCGCAGCCGGTCGGCCCGACGAGCAGGATGTTGCTCTTGCCCAACTCGACATCATCGATCTGCGCCCCGGCCTGGATGCGCTTGTAGTGGTTGTAGACGGCAACGGACAGCACCTTCTTGGCGTGGTCCTGCCCGATGACGTACTGGTTCAGCAGCTCGGCGATCCGTCGCGGGGTGGGGATCTTGCTCGCAGGCAGCTTGGAGCGCGTCGTGCCGCCCTGCTCCTCCGCGATCATCTCGCGGCAGAGGTCGATGCACTCGTCGCAGATGTAGACCTGCGGGCCGGCGATCAGGCGCCGCACTTGCTCTTGGCTCTTGCCGCAGAAGGAGCAGCGATACTGCGAGCCAGGTCTGCGCGTGGTTGCCATGGCTACCTCCCAGCTACGGCGGGCATCTCGGTGGACGTCAGCACCTCGTCCACCAGGCCGTACTCTCTGGCCTGGTCCGCGGTCATCCAGAAGTCGCGATCCGAGTCGCGGGCAATTCGCTCCAATGACTGGCCGGTGTGCTTGGAAAGGATCCCGCGCACCACGTTCTGCAGGCGGATGATCTCCCGTGCCATGATCTCCATGTCCGTGGCCGGACCCTCCATCCCGCCTGCTGCCTGGTGCATGTGGACCGTGGCGTTGGGGAGCGCATAGCGCTTGCCGGCCGCGCCGCCGGCCAGCAGCACGGTACCCATGGACGCGGTTAGGCCCACGGCGTAGGTGCAGACGTCGGGCTTGATGTGCTGCATGGTGTCGTAGATGGCCAGGCCGGCGTGGACCGAGCCGCCGGGCGACATGATGTACATGTGGATGTCGCGCTCGGCATCCTCGCTGGCCAGGTAGATCAACTCGGCGGCGATCAAGCTGGCCATATTCGGCTCGACCGCCGTGTGGACCATGAGGATGCGATCCTTGAGCAGCCGCGAGAAAATGTCGTACGCTCGCTCGCCGCGGTTGGTCTGTTCCACGACCATTGGTACCAACAGTCGTGGGTCGTAGCTACTGCTTGTCATTTCCGGTTGGCTCCTTGTGCTGGCCGTCGGTCCCTGCTGCTTGCACGTCGCGCGCGTTGTTGGCGCATGTTAGGCGTCACTGCTCTCCTTCAGGACGGGGCGCTGGCGCTGAGGGTTCGCTCTCCGTGTCGGTGGCGACCGCGTCGCCCCCGCGCGGCTCCGATGCTCCCTCCGATTGGATCTCGTCGGCCGCTGCCGGCGCATCACCAGCCAGCGCTAATTCTACGAGATGATCGGTGGTCAGGCGATCTCGAAGCGGCAGACGAATGGCCTCCCGTACCTGCGCCGATCGAGTAACGGGACGCTGTTCGGGCGGGAGATCGGCGACGATCCGGTCGTAGTCCGCCTCGATCTGCTCCTCGGTCGGCTCAATTTGCTCTTGCTTCGCCACCTCGGCCAGCACGAGGTCTGATTTGATGTTGCGCTCCGTGTCTGGGCGCCAGCGGTCGCGCAGCGCGTCCACGGTTTGGCCGGTGAGTCGAAGGTACTGCTCCGGATCGAAGCCTTGCCGCGCCAGGTTGTTCCGGAAGACCTCCAAAGCGCGATCGAGCTGTCGCTCGACCAGCACGGCCGGGAAATCGATGGTCGAGCGAGCGATCACCTCGTCGACCACGGCACGGCGCAGACGGTCCTCTTCGGCTTGTTCCGCGGACTCCTGGAGGCGCTTGCGCACGTCGTCGCGCATGGCGGCAACCGTGTCGACGCTGGCGATGCGCTGGGCGAAGGCATCGTCAAGCTCGGGCAGCACGCGCCGTCTCACCGACTTGACGGCGACCGTGTAGGTGGCTTCCCCGCCGGCCAGGTCGGCCTGCGGATAGTCCTCCGGCAAGGTGACCAGCACGGTGCGCTCTTCGCCCGCGCGCGTTCCGGTGAGTCCCTCATCCACTTCGCTGGGCAGGCCATTCTGGCCGACCGTCAGCTCCACATCCTTGGCATCGGCGAGCGAAACCCCCTCCGCCTCGCCGGACACGTCGGCGACTAACCGGTCGCCGGGTTCGATGGCGTGGTCGGGCGCGTCCTCCCAGGTTGCCTGTCCCGTGCGGAGCTGGTCGACGAACCTCTCCACCTGCTCGTCGGTCACTTCCACCGGGGAGCGAGAGAGCCTGATGGCGCGGTAGTCGCCTACTTGCACGGTCGGGGCAACGGGGACCGTGGCGCGGAAACTCAACGGAGCCTCGGGTTCTACGGTGAGAAACTCGACGTCAGGGTCGGCAATCGGCTCGACCCCGGTCTCTTGCAACGCCGAGCGATAGGCTTCCGGAACCAGCTTGTCGAGCGTCTCCTGGCGGATGCGTTGTTCGCCCACGAAATTCTTGAGGATGTGTCGCGGCGCCTTGCCTGGCCGGAAGCCGGGAACGGCGACTCTGCTACCGACACGCTGGTAGGCCCGGTCGGTCTCGGCCGAGACACGCTCCGGCTCGATCTCGACCGTCAACGCGACGCGGCTGCCTTCCAGCCGCTCCTGGGTTACTTTCACGCTCCGCTCCTCGGCCTGGGGTGTGGCTCAGTATAGCACCGGCACGGCGCCGCCGCCTTCCCACCTGAGCGGCGCTCACCCTTTCTGGGCACAAAAATCGGCCAGGCGGCTCGCCCACTGCGGGCGGGTCGTCTGGCCGTTACCAAACGAGCTACGAGCGGAAGACGGGATTCGAACCCGCGACCCTCTCCTTGGCAAGGAGATACTCTACCACTGAGCCACTTCCGCTGGCTTCACGTCGGCGACCCGAGTTGGTGGGCGATGAGAGACTTGAACTCTCACGGGTGTTACCCCAGTGGATCCTAAGTCCACCCTGTCTGCCAATTCCAGCAATCGCCCGCTGGCTTGCAGTTGCGCCAGGTTTGGAGGCTCGTATCGCAGCCCCTACTCCCATTCGCCCAGGGCGACTCGGCTCGTCGCAAACAATACACTACCATGGGCAAGGCGACGTGGCAAGCCGAATCGGCCGCTGATCGTCCCGGCCTTCTTCGGCAACGCCTACTCCATCTTCCTGCTGCGCCAGTTTTTCATGTCGCTGCCGCTGGAGCTGTCCGACGCGGCGCGGATTGCCGGCGCGAACGAGCTGTCGATCTTCGCGCGGATTGTCTTGCCGTTGGCGCGGCCGGCCCTGGCCGTCGTCGGGCTGTTCAGCTTCATCGGCGCCTGGAACGACTATCTCGGTCCGCTCATCTACCTGAACCAGCCGAACAAATTCCCCATCTCCCTGGGGTTGCAACAGTTCATGGGGCAGTTCGTGGAAAAGCTCGCCTGGCCGTACTCATGGCGGCGAGCACGGTGACCATCTTACCAATCTTGGTGCTCTTCTTCTTCGCTCAGCGCACCTTCATCGAAGGTATTTCCATCAGCGGAATCAAGGGGTAGTGCTCGGTCCCGCACCTCCAGCTTGGCAACAGACCATCAGCCTCTCCGTCCTCGTAGGGGTGCTGCTGGCGCTTGCGCTCATGGTGGGAGCGAACACTGCCGCCAGGTCCATCGCGCCCGTGACGGCGGCGGACCAGACTGTGGGGCAGTTGCAGTCAGGCAGGGGATCCTCGGATACCGCCGCCAACATCAGGCACATGGCCTTGCTGCTTGATCGGTCTGAGGTCACCCTGGTCGAGGCGAACCGGCTCCTAGCATTGCGCGACGCCAATCCCGCGCTCATTGCCGATCAGAGCTGGCTGAGCGAGCACGCTCGCGCCGTAGCCGACTTGCAGGCGGAGTACCATCAGGCTACGGTGCTTGACCGAGGGGCTGCGCCTGACCGCTACCGGCCAGGCGCTGTTGCACGACGGCTTCCTCACGGACGGGCACGGCGCCTACTACGACGGGGCGCACGGCAATTGGGACCTCAATCTCGGCACAGACGCCCTGCGCCGTTGCCGGGCGTTGCTGGTCGCTCGGCAAGCCGGACATTAGGGCGAGACCTCCCAGACGCGTCCGCGCAGCACCACCGCGCGAGCTTCGACGACCTTGCCCACACGGCGAAACTGCCCCTCGCTGTCGGACTGCTCCTCCGACCGGTTCACGACGCTCACCACCGATAGGTTGGCAAGTCCGCCCTCGGCGATGCGGCCGAATTCCGGCTCGAGCCCGAATGTGCGAGCCGGCGTGGTCGTGGCCGCCCGGACGACCTCCAGCAGCGGCATGCCGAGGTGCAGCAGCTTCGACATGGTCGAGGTCAGCGTGACCGCCGTGCGCTTACCCGGTGTGTCGTCCACACAGCCACGATGGAGGTCGGTGGAGATGCTGTGGGGGAGCAGACCGAGCTGCAGCGCGCGCTCGGCGGTTGCCCAGGCGAAGCTGGCGGAGCCGTGGCCAATATCGAGCACGACGCCCCGTGCCACGGCATCGGCGATCGCCGGGAGCACCGTCCCCCGCCGAGCGATCGCGCCGCCCAGCTTGCCGTGGAAGCAATGCGTGATGACGTCCCCTTCGGTCAGGACAGCGCAGACCTCCTCCAGCGTCGGTGGCGCGTTGCCGATGTGGACCATGAGCGGGACCCCGGCCTCTCGCGCCGCCTGCTTGGCCAGTCGCACGGGGAGGATGCCGAGCGCGCCGACAGCGGAGACAGAGGCGCGGACCTTGACGCCGCGAATCCAGTCCGCCGATCGCTCGATGAGCTGCGCGACCTCCGTTGGGTTGAGGAAACCGATGATTTCGGATTCGCCAGGAATCGTGGAGTTTCCCCAGCGTGAGATGTTGACCAGCCCGTAGACTTCGGTGGTTGCCGGCTGGCTGACGTACGTCCGAAAGCCCGCGGCGTTGCGCGGCCCGAACGAGCCGGCATCGAGCACCGCCCCGACGCCATGGCCGATTCCGATCCGATCGGGGTTGAGCGAGCCCGGGCTGACGTGCTCGTAGCAATGGACGTGGCAATCGATCAGCGCAGGCGTCACATAGCAGCCGGACGCGTCGTAGACCTGACCAGCGCGAAAAACACCACGTTCACGGCTGATGCCGGCCACGCGGCCGTCGGTGACGGCGATGTCCGCCGGGTAGATTGCGCCCCGGTCGGGGTCGATGATCTGGCCGTTCGTGATGGCGAGATTGCAGTCCACCCGATGCTCCTTCACTCAGGCCGAAGCCTTGCCCCCCGAAAGAATGCCTTGATGCGCTCCACGACTATCGGCACATCGACTTCGTCCAGCGGACGGGGATCGATAGCCACGGAGCCGAGCCCGGCGGCGTGACCGCGCAGGTAGATCGGTGGATCGCCGTTCCGTAGGTGCGCCAACAGCGCAGTCGCGGCGGTGCCGGGCTGCTCGGTCCGAAAGGTCAGGACGGCGCGCGGGATGGCGCGTCCGGCTTCGTCCCAGGCCACTCCTATGGTGGTCTCGGGAATCCCGGTGAGCAATTCAACCAGATGGTCGGCAATCTGCCGGTTGCGGGCCAGCTCGCGACCGTGGTCGCGTCGCGCATGGGCTGCCAGGGCCGTCAGCAACCCCACGACCTGCTCCTTGCCTACCTTCATCGGCCGCGCCACGCCCCGCTCCTGGGCCCGGCAGGCGCGGATCAGCTCCCTCTTGCCAACCACGAACCCGGAGGTTGGACCACCAAACGCCTTGCCGCCGCTGTAGGCGACCAGGTCTGCGCCAATGGTGATGTAGGCGCCAATCTCATCTTCGGCCGCGGCATCGACCAGCACGGGTATGCCCCGGGCGTGACAGATCGCAACGCAGGTTGCCAGCGGCAGCATGCCCTCCTGGACAGCGTGATGTGATTGCACGTACAAGAACGCCGCGGTTCGAGCGTCTATCGAGCCTTCCAACTGCGCCTTGCTCACCGCGTTCGCCCAGCCGACCGTGACGGGGCGCCCACCGCCTATCCGGATCATCTGGGTCACCGGCGCGCCGAAGGAGACGGCATGACCGGTCTGGAGCAGCACGTCGCGGCGGTCGCCGTCGACATCGGGCAGCCGCTCGACCCTGACCTGATCGACGCCGGCGATGCAGGCCGCGGTCATCTGGACGATGCCCGCCGCGGCGCCGGAGGTCAGGCAAGCGGCCTCCGCGCCGGCGTAGCCGGCGATGATCGCTCCAGCCCGCGTCGTGAGCTTCTCCATGCTGACGTGGCTGCGCGCCGCGGCGGCGATGGCGGATGCCACTTCCTCGGACACGGCGCTGCCGCCTAATGCCGTCATCTTGCCGCTGGCGTTGATCACGCGCCGGACACCCAGCCCGGCATAGACATCGGGCAGCTCTGGGGTGCTCACGCCGGCGCGCTCCGCTCGGCCGCGTAGACGGCGTCGGCCATGTAGCGAAAGCGGCGGTAGAGCCGCTCGTAGGGTACGGCATCGGCCGACGGAGTGTACCGTGCCGCTGGGCGAAGCCAGGCGGCCGCGACATCCTCGACCGACCTGAACCAACCGATAGCGACGGCCAGCAGCATCGCCGCGCCCCTTGCGCCCTCCTCCGGCTCGACTACCGTCAGCGGCGCGTTGAGCACGTCGGCCAGGATCTGCGCCCAGAGCTGGTTCTGCGCGCCGCCGCCACTGAGGCGAATATCATCCACGCGCAGCCCGATCTCCTGCTGTCGCTCGATGGCCGAGCGGAAGGCATAGGCCGTGCCTTCGAGGGCCGCCCGATACAGTTGCGACCGTGCCGTGTCAGCCGCCATACCCAGGAACCCGGCGCGCGCGTCCGGCCGCAGCTCGGGACAGATCTGGCCGGAAGGAAAGGGGAGGTAGAGGACGCCGCCGGCTCCGGGCGCCACCTGCGTCGCCGCCTCGGTGAGCGCCGCGTTGGGTTCCTCGCCCGGCGTTGCACCGCCCACCAGCAGCTGCGCCACCATAGTCGGAGCGGCGCCGAGCCGTGGCAGGTCGCCGCTGCAGCACCAGCGACCCGGCAGAAAATGATAGGGGGAGATGCGCCGCTCGCGGGCGTGAACCGGCGGGCGCGAAGCGATCGTGCGAGCCACGCCTTGCGTCCCTATGGTGAGGCAGCTCTGACCCGGCAGGATCGCGCCCGCGCCGATGTTGGCGCAGGCGCCGTCGTGACCGCCGATGCCGACGGGCAGCCCAGCGGTCAACCCGAGCTGCTCAGCCGCCCCTGCCGTGAGCGTCCCTCCGACGTCGGTATGCGGGCGCACCGGCGGAAGCCGAGCGACTGGTACGCCGACCGCGTCCCAGAGACGGGCCGGCCACACGCCGTTGGGGGGGCCGGAGGAAGGATCGGTGGCGATCGCGCCGGTGAGACGGTACAGCAGGAAGTCCTTGACGAACAGCGGATGGGCCAGGCGCGGGAAGGCATCGGGGAACTGCCGGCGAAAATGGTAGGTATTCGATGCTAGCCGTCGCGTCTGGTAGTCCAGGTCGGCGCCGACTTGGCGCGCCAGCTCCTGCGCCGCCGTGCTGGCGCGTCGGTCCAGCCAACAAGGGGCGAGCACTGCCCCGCCATCATCGATGAAGATTGCGTTGGCCCCACGAGCGCTGAGCCCCAGTCCGGCCACTCGGGCGGTCTGTATCCCCGCCTCCCGAAATTCCTCCAGCGTATCCGCGACCAGGGTCAGCCATTCGTCCGGATCCTGCTCGATCTGCCCGGTCGCCGGACGCCGCTCCGTGTAGGCTCGCCTGGCGCCGGCAACCAGACGCCCTTGGCGGTTGAACAGCGCCGTCTTGAGAAAGCTCGACCCGAGATCGACCGCCATGAGCAGAGGATCGCTCACCGCGCGTGCCTCCTCCGCCATTAGGCGCTATCCTACAGTTCCCAACGCCGATGCGCCATCGTCGCGGTCTATGCGGAATCTAATGTGGCACGGTGGTTGCCGTGGGTACCATTATTGGCTAAGGAGCGTACACTATGGCAGGCCGGGACGACAGCACCCAGCCCTTGGAGATGTCCACAGGGTTTCGTACCCCCGTTGCGCCGGAGAGGACCCGCCCTCGCCCGCCCGGCCCCGAGCAGAAGCGGGGCGCCACCGCGACCGGGCGCGGCTCAGACGGCGACACGCCCAAGCGCCCCTCCCTCGGCGACCAGATGCGCTCGCCGCGCACCTGGATCAGCTTCGTGGTGCTGTGGCTGCTGCTGTTCTTCGTTATCCCCCTGCTCTTCCCGCCGCCCAACGATCGTCTTACCGTGTCGTACACGTCATTCATCGAGCAGGTCAAGTCGGGCAACGTCGCCGAGATCACCAGCCAGGGCGAGGCAGTCCAGGGGACATATAAGAAGGCAGTCCCCGATCCCTCCACTCCATCCGGCCAGACCGCCAAGACCTACACGAAGTTCGCGACCCAGATCCCCACCTTCGCCAGCAACCAGACGTTGGCCTCCCTGTTGGATACGAACGGGGTGGTGATTACCTCCAAACCGCTGGACCAACCCCGCTCGCCGTTGCTGAATCTGTTGCTCGCCTTCGGTCCTACCCTTCTGCTCATCGGCGGCTTTCTGTGGATCAGTAGCCGCGCTGCCAGCGCGGCCGGCGGCCCCGGCGGCGTGCTGGGCTTCGGGCGAAGTCGTGCGCGGCGCTACCAGCCCAGCGAGGACAAGATGCCGATCACCTTCGCGGACGTCGCCGGGATCGACGAGGTGGAGAACGAGCTGATCGAGATCGTCGATTTCCTCAAGGAGCCGGTCAAGTATCAGCGACTCGGCGGAACGATGCCCAAAGGCGTGCTCCTGATCGGTCCACCGGGGACGGGCAAGACGCTGCTGGCGCGGGCCGTCGCCGGCGAGGCCAGCGTCCCCTTTTTCAGCATCAGCGGCTCCGAGTTCATCGAGATGATCGTCGGTGTTGGCGCATCGCGCGTGCGCGACCTCTTCGCCCAGGCCAAGCAAGCGGCACCGGCGATCATCTTCGTGGATGAGCTCGATGCCATCGGACGCCGGCGCAACGCGGGGAACTCGCTGGGCGGCAATGACGAGCGCGAGCAGACGCTCAACCAGTTGCTGGTAGAGATGGACGGCTTCGACGCCCGGCAGGCGGTCATCGTACTGGCCGCCACCAACCGCGCCGACGTACTGGATCCGGCGCTGCTCCGGCCCGGTCGCTTCGATCGCCGCGTCGTGGTGCAGGCGCCCGACCGTGCCGGCCGCGCCGCCATCCTGGCGGTCCACACGCGCGGCGTGCCGCTGGCGCGGGACGTCGACCTCAACGCGGTGGCCGGTGAGACGCCCGGCCTGGTCGGCGCGGACCTGCGCAACCTGATCAATGAGGCGGCGCTGCTGGCCGCGCGCAAGGGTCGAGACGCAGTACACCGCGAGGACTTCTCGGAGGCGCTGGAAAAGATCGCCCTCGGCTCGGAGCGCCGCATCACCCTCTCGCCGGAGGATCGGCGACGTGTCGCCTTTCACGAGTCGGGACACGCCCTGCTCGGTCTGCTGCAGCCGGAGAGCGATCCCGTGCGTCGGGTCACGGTCGTTCCGCGCGGCCAGTCGCTGGGTGTCACGCTGTCGGTGCCGGAGGCGGATCGCTACAACTTGAACGAGGACTACCTGCTCGCGCGAATCACCAGCGCGCTGGGCGGTCGTGCCGCCGAGCAGGTGGTCTACGGCTCCATCACCACCGGAGCGGAGAATGACCTCAAGCAAGTGACGGACCTGGCCCGCGCCATGGTGACGCGTTGGGGCATGAGCCCGGAGATCGGGCTGGTGCAGGTGTCCGGAACCGAAGAGGGCAACTTCCTCGATGGCGGCATTGCTTTCGGGCAATCCCGTCCCTACAGCGACGAGACGGCACGAGCGATCGACGCCGCGACGCGCCGCATCGTGGACGAGTGCTACGCCAAGGCGTTCGATCTCCTGACGCGCGAGCGCGAGCGGCTGGACAAGCTGGCCGAGGCGCTCCTGCACGCCGAGTCACTGGACGAGCAGCAGATCCGTTCCGCCACCGGGCTGAGCACCCGGATCGCGCCGGAGAACGCCGTAGCCGCGGCGCGGTGAGGAGTTCAACCGCTCGTTTTCGCCGCGATCGGCGCCTCACGCCAACGCGCTCGCCGACCTGTTGACGTCCTATGTGGATATGTATAATACACGAATGTATAATACGTCAATCCATAGGACGATGGGTCAGTGTTCCTGAATCGCGGTCGGGAGCTCGCCCAGCTCCAGCGCTGGTGGGACGGCCAGGAGCCCGAGCTCGTCACTCTGTACGGCCGCCGACAGGTTGGAAAGACGGAACTGCTGGTCCAGTTCCTAGCCGGTAAGCCAAGCGTGTATTTTTATGCTGACCGGCAACTCCTCGCCGATCACCTCCGGGCATTCACGGAGCAGGTTTTGATGCTTGTCGACGACCGCGTTCTGCGCTTGCAGCCCTTCGCCACGTGGGAGGCGGCACTGACGTACGTGTTTCGGCTGGCCCAAGAGCGTCGTCTCGGCGTGGTCATCGATGAGTTCTCCTACGCGGTTGATGCCGATCCGTCGCTGCCTAGCGTCATCCAACGACTCTGGGACACGGCTCGCCGTACGCGGACAAGCGCCTACCTGGTGCTCTGTACGTCGTTCACCGAGGCATTGGAGCGACACTTTACTATTGACGGGCCGCTGTACCGGCGTCGAACACGCGACCTCCGTATAGAGCCATTCACCTACCTGGATGCCGGCCTTTTCTTCCCGGACTGGTCACGCATCGACCGGGCGCTGGCGTGGGGAGTCGTCGGCGGAGTCCCTTCCTATCTCCAATCGTTTCGCGCTGAGACACTCGAGATGGCCGTCGCGGAGCACGTCTTGGACAAGACCGCCACGCTCTACCGTGAAGCTGAGACGCTGCTGGCCGAAGAGGTCCGTGGTATTGGCCCGGCGCTGCTGCGGGCCATGCTGCAGGCCATCGCCTACGGTTGCACTGAGCCAAATCAGATCGCGCAGCGTGTCGGCAGACCAGTCACGGCGCTGTCCGGTGCGCTTGGCTTTTTGGTCGATTATGGCCTGATCGAACGCAGCGTACCGTTTACCGTGCCCAATCCTGAGCGCACCCGCCAGACACACTACTCCATTGCCGACAATTACCTTGCCTTTTGGTTCCGCTTCGTCTTGCCCAATCGATCAGCTTTGGAGCAAGGTCAAACGTCCTACGTTTGGAGCGCCAAGATCGCGCCGCAAATGGACGCGTACATGGGCCCGCGCTTCGAGGAGCTATGCCGGCAATACATCCGGCACAACCCCGATCTTTGGTCGCACTCCGTAGGCGAGCTCAGTGTCTGGTGGCGCGCCGATGAAGAACTGGACATTGTCGGGCTCGACCAAGACGCGGTTGTACTAGCAGCGGAAGCGAAATGGACAAAGGAGCCGGTCGGGCTGGATGTGTTGCGAACCCTCCAGCGCCGTGTCGCGCTGCTCCCCCATGTCGCCGACGACTGCCAGTTGGTGTTGTTTGCCAAGACCGGCTTCACGCCTGAAGTGGAGGTCCAGCGCAGCCCATACGTGCTGTTGTACGCGCTGGACGATCTATTGGCTTGAAAAGCGCCGCTCAATCGATGCTCGCGGTACAACGTTGATCCCTCTCGAGACAGTCCTCTATGCAGAGCGGACCGCGCCCGCGTCCGGCGCGGGATTAACCGTCATCCCCCTGGCTGCTTCGGCCTCACCCGCCGATGCGCCGCCGGCTCCCGTTGTCGTTCCAGAAGGATCGCGCCGTACTGCCTGCTATACTCGCTGGCGGCGCCCCGGTACGGACCTGCACGGAAGGAGGAGCGGATGCTGCTCGTGCGCGACGGGGTGGCGCTTGATGTACCCGATCCCTTGCACTTACAACCGTGGGAAGAGAAGGACGAGCCCCTGGCGAGCGACCTGCACTACCTCGAGCAGGACGGGTGCGTCGCCGCCCTGCGCGGCCGCTTCGCCGGCCCCCGCTGTTATGTCACCCGTGATCGCTGGCTGCTGATGGACCCCGCCAACCGTGATGACAAGCTGTTGCCCGACCTGCTGGTGGCGCTGGACGTCCCCGACGCCCTGCGCAAGGAGTATGACCCGACCGTCGAAGGCAAACCGCCCGACATGCTCGCCGAGTGGCTGTCGGAGAGCTCGCACAAGGGCGATGTGGGGGAGAAGCTCCGGCGCTACCGACTGCTCGGGGTTCGAGAGTATTTGGTGTTCAACCCGGAGATGCGCTGGGGTCAGCCGCGATTGCAGGGCTGGGCGCTGCGTGGGGAGTTGTCGCCGGTGCCGCTAGCGCTGGAGCCGGATGGCAGCCTGCGCAGCCGGGTGCTGCCGGTGCGCTTTGCGGTGCTGGCAGGCCAGGTCGAGCCATTGGATGGGCGCACGGGAAGACCGTTGACGCGAGGGCAAGGGGCCATGCTGCGTCTCCGACGAGCGCTGGCGGCTCTGCGTTCCGCGGAAGCAGCGCGGGAGCGCGAGGCGGAGGCGCGGGAGCGCGAGGCGGAGGCACGGCGCCGGGCGGAGGCCGAGGCGCAGCGCCTGCGCGAGGAGCTGGAGCGCCTCCGCCGGGAACGCGATTTGTAGGTCTCTCCGGTTTGGAGGTTAGCCCTAGCCCAGCGCCGATCCGCTTGCTGCCGGGCCCACCTCACGCAGCGCCTCCTGCTGGCGGTCTTCGCGGCGGCGAAGCTGGGTGGTGTAGAGGTTGTAGTAGACGCCTTCCTGGGCGAGCAGCTCCTGGTGCGTGCCGCGCTCCACGATCTCGCCGTGGTCGACGACGAGCACCTGGTTGGCGTTACGGACAGTGGAGAGGCGGTGGGCGATCACGAAGCTAGTTCGGCCTTGCAGGAGGCGGGTCAGGCCCTCCTGGATGAGGACCTCGGTGTAGGCATCCACGCTGGAGGTCGCCTCGTCCAGGATCAGGATGCGCGGATCGGCCAGCAAGGCGCGGGCGAAGGAGATGAGCTGCCGTTGGCCCAGCGAGAGGTTCTGGCCCCGTTCCGTGATGGGCGTGTCGTAGCCAAGCGGCAGCCGCTCGATGAAGCGGTGGGCGTTGACCACCTTCGCGGCTTCCTCGATCTCGGCGTCGGTTGCGTCCAGCCGGCCGTAGCGGATGTTTTCGCGGACCGTGCCGGAGAAGAGGAAGGTCTCCTGCAACACGATGCCGATCTGGCGACGCAGGGTCACCAGCTCCACGTCGCGCACGTCGAAGCCGTCGACCAGCACGCGCCCGCCGGTGACGTCGTAGTTGCGGCCGATCAGGCTGGCGATGGTGCTCTTGCCGGCACCGGTCGGGCCGACCAGGGCGATGGCGTCGCCGGGCCTCGCCTCCAGGGAGACATCGCGCAGCACCGGCACATCGGGCATGTAGGAGAAGTCCACGCGCTCGAACTGCACCTGGCCACGCAGGGTCGGCAAAGGAATCGAGCCGAGGCGCTCCCGAATGTCCACCGGCGTATCCAGCAGCTCGAAGATGCGCTCACCGCCGGCCATCGCCGCCTGGAAGGTGTTATACACCTGGGCCAGGTCGCGGATCGGCTGGAAGAAGCGCTGCACGTAGGCGGCAAAGGCCACCACCGTGCCGACCGTTATCTCGCCGTGGATCACGCGATAGGCCCCGTACCAGAGGATAACGCCGGTGGCGATCACGCCCAGCACGTCGGCCACCGGCGAATACATGGAGGACAGCAGCGCGGCGGCGATGTTGGCGCGGCGGTTCTCGTCGTTGGTCTGGCGGAACTGCGCCATGTTGCTACGCTCGCGGGAAAACGATTGCACCACGCGAACGCCGGAGATGCCCTCCTGCAGGCTGGCGTTGACCGAGCCGATCTTCTGGCGCGTCTCGCGATAGACGACTTTGGCGCGCTGGGTGAAGATCACGGTGGCGATCACCATGCAGGGCAGCACGACAAAGGCGGCCAGCGACAGCTTGAGGTCCATCCAGAGCATGAGCGCGACGACGCCGACGAGGGTCAGGACGTTGCCGGCCACAGTGAGCAATCCCACCGACAGCATGTCGTTGATGACGCCGACGTCGTTGGTGACGCGCGACATCACCGCGCCGGCCTCGTTCTTGTCGTAGTAGCTCTGGCTGAGCCGCTGCAAGTGTTTGAACAGCTCGGAGCGCAGGATGGCCAGCACCTTCTGTCCCGTCCAGGAGAGCTGGTAGGTCTGAACGTAGCCGGCGCCCCAGGCGATGAGAAAGGTGGCAGCGAAGAGGATTGCAACGACGGTCAGACCGCGCAGATCCTTGTTGGCAATGTCGTTGTCGATGGCCACCTTTACGAGGTAGGGCTGTGCCAATCCCGTGGCCGACACGATCGCCGACATGACCGCCGCGAGCGTCAGGTTGCCCAGGTACGGTCGCAAGTATTGCAACAGCCGGCCGAAGATGCGGCGGTCGAAAGCCTTGCCGTCTTCCCGCACGGTGGACAGGCCGCCCATGAAACCAGAGCCTTGCACGATCCCCTCCTAACCGGGCCGCTCGGCCGAAGGTGGGATGGGGCGAGGGGGCGATGAGGCGAGGGGGCGAGCCGGGGCCGAGGGGACGACTCGCGACGCGGGTTCATTTTTGTGAACGGTCGCTCCTTCACCGACTCGCCCCCTCGCCTCATCGCCCCCTCGCCCAGTCTCCTGCGTGGCGAGCTGCAAGTCGTAGATCTGCGCGTAGAGCTCGCTCTCGCGGAGGAGCTCGAGGTGCGTACCGCGCGCCGCGATGCGGCCGCCTTCCAGGACGAGTATCTGCGTCGCGTCGCGGATCGTCGTCAAGCGCTGGGCGATGACAAAGGTGGTCCGGCCTTTCATCAGCACGGCGAGCGCCTCCTGGATCTGGGACTCGGTGTCGGCGTCGACGCTGGAGGTCGAGTCGTCCAGGATGAGGACGCGGGGATCCATGAGGAGGGCGCGCGCGATGGCGATGCGCTGCTTCTGCCCGCCAGAGAGGGTGACGCCGCGTTCACCAACTGGCGTGTCGTACCCCTCCGGAAAGGCGCCGATGAAGTCGTGGGCGACGGCGGCGGTGGCGGCGGCGACGACCCGCTCATCGGTGGCGTCGGGCACACCGTAAGTGATGTTCTCGCGGATCGAGCCGGAGAACAGCGTCGTCTCCTGCAGCACGATGCCGATCTGGCGGCGCAGCGACTCGATCGTCATGTCCCGCACGTCGTGCCCGTCGACCAGGATGCGGCCCGCTGTGACGTCGTAGAAGCGCGGCAGCAGGTTGATGATGGTGCTCTTGCCGGAGCCGGTGGCGCCCAGCAGGGCGATGACCTCGCCCGGCGCCGCCGTGAAGGACACGTCCTGCAGGACCGGCTCATTGGCCAGATAGTGGAACCCGACGTGGTCGAACTCCACCTCGCCGCGCAGCGGCGGCAGCGTGAGTGCGCCGGCTCGTTCCTGCACGTCGGACTGGACATCCAGAATCTCGAAGACGCGTCGTCCGGAGGCGATGGCGCGCGCCTGGCTCTGAATGACCCAGCCCACCATGCTGACCGGCATCACAAGGAGTCCGAGGTAGGTGTTGAAGGCTACGAGCGTGCCGAGGCTCATGCGACCATCAATTACCAGCTGCCCGCCATACCAGAGCACGATGATGGTACCGATGCCCGCCACCAATCCCATGACCGGCATGAAGGCGGCAAACAGCTTCGTCACCGTCACATTGATCTCGAAGAGCTGGTCGTTCTCGCGGTCGAACTTGGCGATCTCGTAGGGTTCTCGCGTGAAGGCCTTGACCACGCGGATGCCGGCCAGATTTTCCTGCAGCACGGTCGTCACGCTGGCAAACTGCTGCTGGATCTTGGTGAAGACCGGCTGGATGATGGTGCCGAACCTGATGCTCACCCAGATGAGGGCAGGGACGGTGATCAGGGACAACACCGCCAGCAACGGCTCTAGCCGGATGAGCATCACGGCGATGAAGACCAGCATCACGACGGTGGTGACGCCCATCAGCAGACCGCGCCCCATGAAGAAGCGCAGTTGATCGACGTCGCTGGTCGCCCTGGTCATGAGCTGGCCCGTTTGCGCCTGGTCGTAGTAGCTGAACGACATGTTCTGCAGGTGCTCGTAAAGCTCGTTGCGCAGATCGAAGGCGATGCCTTGCGACACAACCTCCAGTAGGTACCCTTGTAGGAAGGTAAAAAGGTTCTTGGCCAGCGTGATTCCGACGATCAGCAGGACCATGCCCTCGACGAACTGATAGTCGCCGTGCAGGATGCCACGGTCGACGATGTTCTTCATGAGCACGGGCACGGCCAGGTTGACGGCGGTCAGCACCGCCAGGCTGACGTAGACGCCGATGCTGGCCGGGACGTGCCGCTTCAGGTAGCCCATCAGCCGGAGCAGAATGGTCACAGAAATCGCCGCCCCATCGCTGCGCGACAAGCTGATCGCCGCCGCAGTATACCGGCAGTCCCGCCGCTGTCGGCTGCCGCGACGACGGCTTGCAATGCGGTTGCAACACCACGCGTCCCATTCGGACGAACGGCGAGGACGGGTTCGGTTAGCGCTCTGAACAGAGCGAGGCAGGGGCCTAACGGATCACCTCGGCGACCAGCGGACGCGGCGGCGGTGCGTTGTCGTCCAGCGCGAAGGCGGCTCCGACGGCCGCGACGGCGCGCTCCGCGGCCTCGGCGGTGCGGGCGTGGACGGTCGCCAGTGGCTGACCCGCCGCCACCGGCGTGCCCACTTTCGCGTGCAGGACGAATCCGGTGGCGTGGTCGATCTGCTCTCCCTTGCGTGACCGGCCGGCGCCGAGCGCGATGGCGGCATAGCCCAGGTCGCGCGCGGCGATCGCTTGGATGTAGCCATCTCGCCGCGCCGGCGCCGAGATCTGGACGGGAGCCTGAGGGAGCAAGCGCGGATCATCCATGACGCGCGGATCGCCCCCTTGTGCCGCGACCATAGCCTGCAGCTTCTCCAGCGACGCGCCGGAGGTGAGCGCCTCCTCCAGGCGCGACCGGGCAGCAGCGGCCTCCGACTCTGCCCCGGCAAGCAGAAGCAGCTCTGTGCCCAGGCGGAGACAAAGCTCGCGCAGGTCGTCCGGACCCTGGCCCCGCAGCGTTGCCACAGCCTCCGCGACTTCCAGCGCGTTGCCGATTGCCAGCCCCAGTGGCTGATCCATCCATGTAATCGCCGCGGCGACCCGCAGCCCGGCGGCTTTACCGATAGCGAGCATGGTCTGAGCGAGCTGACGCGCCTGCTCCGGCTGCTCCATGAATGCGCCGCCGCCCGTCTTGACGTCGAGGATCACGGACGAGGCGCCGGCCGCGATCTTCTTGCTCATGACCGACGCGGCGATGAGCGGGATGGAATCCACGGTCGCGGTGACGTCGCGGAGCGCGTAGAGCTTGCCGTCGCCGGGGGCAAGGTCAGCGGTCTGTCCCGCAATCACGAGGCCGATCTCGCGCGCCTGGCGGAGGAAGTCGTCTATGGACAGGTCCACGCGCAGGCCGGGGATCGACTCCAGCTTGTCCAGCGTGCCGCCGGTGAACCCCAGGCCACGGCCGGACATCTTGGCGACGGTCAGTCCGGCAGCAGCGACCAGCGGGCCGAGCACCAGCGTCGTTTTGTCGCCGATTCCCCCAGTCGAGTGCTTATCGACCGCCTCAATGCCTTGCGCGCGCAAGTCCAGGCGCGCTCCAGTCGCCACCAGCGCGTCCGTGAGCGCCACGGTCTCTCCTGTGGTCATCCCGTTGAGGCAGACCGCCATCAGCCACGCCGCCACTTGATAGTCGGGAATCTCCTCGCGCACGTAGCTCCCCACGAGCCACCGCAGCTCATCCGGCGAGAGCGGCAGGCGCCGCTTGGTCTTCTCGATGAGCGCGAGCGCTGACCGGCGATCTGCCGCCACCGACGTACTTCCTAACCGCGTAAAGTTACGCGTTGTTGGTCGCTGTCACAGACGCGGCGTCCTACGGTGCGCCTAAAAAGCGCCGAAACTCGGCGAGGCCGTCGTGCATATTTTTCCACCAGATGGTCGCCATCCCCAAGGCCGCCGCTGCCGCGACGTTCTCTTCCGAATCGTCCATGAACAGGCAGCGCTTTGGCTCAGTAGCTAATCTTCGGCAAGTGAGCAAGAATATGCGAGCATCCGGCTTTCGCAAGCCCTCCTGAGCAGAGCTGATAAACACATCAAACAACCCGAAATCGAACTTCGCATCCCAGTACACCTTGGCCAGCGCGTTGCCGTTGTTGATGACGGCCAGCTTGCATCGTCCCTTCAGGGCGGGGAGGATCTGCCATAGGTCGGCGAACGGCTCATAGCCATCAGGTATATGCGGCAAGGCGCGACCAATCTCCTCGTCGGTTAGGAACAACTTCTCCCTTACATTAGCGAGCAGTCGACGATCGTCGAAGTGATTGTACAGGCCAACGATCGCCTCGGCCTTGCGCTGATCGCTCGTGACCGGGGTGTAGGTGTTGTCACGGACGAGGAGCACGCCCACCATGTCGAACAAGATCGCATCGATCATATCGGACAACATGGTAGCTGGTGGCCTCCATGCTCCTATTCTGACTGCCTGGCGTCGTCGCCGGGTGTGGGGTAGCGGTATGTCGAAGCCGGACAGGCCGTGTAGCGCCGGGTGCAACGGGGGACGATACGACCATGTACGTCTACCTGGACGAGTCCGGCGATTCGGGGGTCAAGTTCCGTCGCGGCGACGATCAGTACCTGCGACTGTTTGGGAGGAAGCTCCGCGTTGGGCGCTACCCGAACACGACGCCAGGTGGCCCACCGCGCTAGCTCGGGGATTCTTCGACAGGGTTTAGCCGGCCAAACACCGACCTACCCCAAACCCGGCATGCCCCCCCAGGGGACGATTCACGCAGTAGGCCACCTGGCTGCCAACGGAGTATACCAGGCTTTGCGCGCTCGTTCAGTCTGAACGGGATGGGGCCGTCCACTCGCCTGACCGTTGGAACACGCGACCATGCGCATCGCCCACGAATCCGATCCGCACACTTATTCCATCGCGATCTGGTGGCGCCGCTGCCAGGCGCAGCGTTTGCTACCGCGCGAAAGGGGATCGTGTGACTGACTTACGCCAGGGCATCTCTGATCAGCCCCTCAGCCCACTCGTGAGCGTCAGCCTCGCGCTCCTCGTCGGCCGCCATGGCCTTGTAGCCTGCTTCCAGGTCTTGCATGACCTGGACGAAGGCGTCACCGTATTCTTCGCGCACGAGCTCATCGCGGGCGGACGGCAGCTCGTCGAGGTAGTCCTGGACAGTCAAACCCGCCACAGCGACCGATTCGGACGCGCGCTCCATCAGCGTGGCGAGGTGCTCATCTTGAGGCAGCACCAGGAGCGTCGTGCCTGCCTACACGTAGGCCATCGTCGAGCCGGCGTGAACCCCGAGCGCTCCGCGAATGTCCTTGGGAAGGGCCAAGCGCCCCTTGTTGTCCAGGACTGCGAAGCCCGCGGTGCGGCGCTCTGCACGGCGGTTTCGTTCCTCTGCCGTTGCCTTGGTCATTGGCTATCCTTCACCGTTGGTGGGAGCATCCTACCACGCCTGTTAGCCGTCTATCAAGAACGCGAACCGGCTCTCGCATCGCCGGTCCTGATGCATCCTCGTGGCTGGTATGCTCAGTGCGAGGGGCGCAGAGCACGCTGAGCCCACCGGCGCGTGCTCCGGTGCGCCGCCAGCACGGAGGATGCCGCCGCCATGACCGCCATCGCCCAAGATACCCAACCGACGCTTCGGGGGAGTGATGCTCCTCATGGTGAGCAAGCACCCTATTGCCCTTCACCCTATCACTATGCGCGACGGCGCACGCACGTCGTCATGGTCGGCGACGTAGGCGTCGGAGGAGACAACCCGATCCGCGTGCAGTCGATGACAACGACGCGGACGTTGGACACCGAGGCCACCGTCGCTCAGGCCGAGCGGCTGGTCGCGGTCGGCTGCGAGATCGTCCGGATCACCGCCCCCACGGTCAAGGACGCCCGCAACATCGGCGTGATCAGGCGGCAGCTCCGCGAAAGGGGCATCCGGGCGCCCATCGTGGCCGACATCCACTTCTCGCCGGAGGCGGCCATGGAGGCGGCGGAGCACGTCGAGAAGGTCCGGATCAACCCCGGCAACTATGCCGACTCGCGCAAGTTCGCCGTGCGCGAGTACACCGACGCCGAATATGCCGCCGAGCTGGCGCGCATCGAGCAGCGCTTCGCACCGCTGGTGCGCAAGTGCAAGGAGCGCGGCATTGCCATGCGCATCGGTACCAATCACGGCTCGCTCTCCGACCGCATCGTCAACCGCTTCGGCGACATGCCGGAGGGCATGGTGGAATCGGCGCTGGAGTTCGTGAGCATCTGCGAAAAGCTCGGCTACTACGACGTCATCCTCTCCATGAAAGCCAGCAACCCGAAGGTGATGATCGCCGCCTACCGGCTGCTGGCGGCGCGCATGGCCACGCTGGGCATGACCTACCCCTTCCACCTGGGCGTGACCGAGGCGGGCAACGGCGAGGACGCCCGCATCAAGTCGGCCATCGGCATCGGCAGCCTGCTGGCCGACGGCATCGGCGACACCATCCGCGTCTCCCTGGCGGAAGAGCCGGAGGAGGAGATTCCGGTGGCGTTCGCGCTGGCGCGCCGGGGGGCCGGGGAGCAGG
>Ga0207416_1000623_pt1 | contig 57042 bp, 56 predicted proteins | sample PaiPotPPM11metaG_FD_184107 | JGI IMG/M metagenome (GOLD analysis project Ga0207416, IMG submission 184107) | Iron sulfur acid spring bacterial and archeal communities from Banff, Canada, to study Microbial Dark Matter (Phase II) - Paint Pots PPM... ... | reverse complement strand
GACGGATCCGTCGGCTGCGACGCTCGCCGAAAGCGCATCGGCGGGAATGCGGACGCCGGCGAGCGTGCGACCTTGCGCGTTTGCGAGTTTGCCGTCGGCCGCGCGCGAAAACTCGCCGTCGCGCGTGAATGCCAGCCGTCCGGCGCCGTCGGCGACCGCGAAGAATCCCGCGCCCGAGATCGCGAGGTCGAACGGGCCGCCGCTGCGCTCGAGTTTGCCTTGCGTGAACATCACGTGCGTGCCGGCGACGGCCGTGCCGAGCATTTCACCGCGCGAAGAAATATCCGTAAACGTCGCGCCCGCGCCTTTGAAGCCGGCCACGTCGGCGTTAGCCAAATTGTTGGCGATGATCTCCAAATTTCTCTGCTGCGCGGCCATGCCGGTGGCCGCCGCGTAAAGCGCGCGGTTCACTTGAACTCCGACATTCTCGAACTCGCTTGGGCGGACGTCTGATCGATCGCGCTCAACACTTTCTGCGCCGTTTCGAAAGAGCGCTCGGCTTCGAGAACGTTGACCATCTCGCTGATGGCATCGACGTTCGAGCTTTCCAAAAAACCCGAACGCACGTACGCGCCGGGCTCCAGCGACGTACGCAAGAGCGAGCGCCCCAAGTCGTCGCGCAACCGTCCGGAACGATCGCGTGAGAACGCGCCGTCGCGCGTCTGCACGATGTGCCCGCCCGCATCGCACACGACAAACGATCCGCGGCCGACGATAGCTCTATCGAAGGCTCTGCCGGTGCGCCGCAGCGCGCCTTGCTCGTCGTCCCGCACCGGCACGACGCGCACACCGCGCGCTTGCATCCAACCACGGACGAGGCTTTTCCTGAAGCCGTCGCTCGAGCCGTTCGCTAGATTTTGCACCGCGATTTCCAGTCGCGCTTGCGCCGCCGCCATCGCGCTTGCCGCCCACGCTATGCCATCCATAGCCGCATGGTACGGGCTGCTCGTGACCGAAAGATGGCCGAGTTATGAAAGCGACTCGCGCGCTGCTCGCGTTTCTGGTGCTCGCCGGATGCTCGCAGCCTGCGCCTCAGAGCGGCGCAGAGGCAATCGCGGCCCGCGAAGACACAGCGCTGCAGCCGCTAAAAGCGCAGTACAAACCGGTGATTAACGGGATCGACGTTAAGGGCACGACACTCGACATCTTCGTCGATGCGGATCAATTCAATTCGATGGACGACACGCTCGAAGTTCAAATGAAGGCGCAGGTTCTCAAGCGCTGGAGCGCGGCCTGGCAATCCAATCATCCCGGCACGCATGCCACGCTGCGCGTGCGGCTGCGCAACTATTTCGGCGAAGAACTCTTCAGCGAATCAGCAAAAGTTTAGAACACGCTGCGTGAACCCGCCGGTCGAGAGCGCTTCTTCGCCTGCTTGCGCCAAGTCCGCGGTGCGCCCGCCGGTTGCAAACGTTTGCTCGACCGCACGTTCGACCTTCACAGCTCCGGCTTCGTCGTCCAAACTACTGCGCAGCAGCATCGCAGCGGAAAGTATCGCGGCTGTGGGGTTGGCGATTCCGCGCCCCGCGATGTCCGGTGCGGTGCCGCTGACGGGTTCGTAGAGCCCGAACTGCTTTCCGGGCGTTCCCTTCGTGCCGAGGCTCGCGCTTGGGAGATTTCCGATCGAACCCGTGAGCATCGCCGCTTCGTCCGACAGAATGTCGCCGAACATGTTTTCGGTCAGCAGCACATCGAATTCAGCCGGGCGCCGCACCAGCTGCATCGCGGCGTTGTCGACCAGCAGATGCGCGACGCGAACGCCGGGATACTCCGGCGCGATCCGGTCGACCACGCGTCGCCACAGGCGCGACGTCTCCAAAATGTTTTGCTTGTCAACCGACGTCACGAGCTTGCGCCGCCCGCGCGCGAGTTCGAATGCAACCCGTGCGATGCGCTCGATTTCCGGCGCTCGGTAAAACATCGTATCGACGGCTTCTTCTATACCGTCGGCGCCGGTGCGCTGTTCCTTCGGCTTCCCGAAATAAATGCCGCCGACCAATTCGCGCACGACGATCAGATCGAGGTCTTTCAGCAGCTCGGGGCGCAAGCTCGACGCAGATTCGAGGCCGGGGAAAAGCCGGACCGGACGGAGATTCGCATAAAGCTCGTAGTCGCGCCGCAAGAGAAAGAGCGCATACTCGGGACGTTCGGCAAGCGGCTTGCCTTCGTATTCGGGCAAGCCGACGGAACCGAAAAGTATCGCGTCGGACCGGTCGCAGAGCGCGCGCGTTTCGTCGGGCAGGGCGGGCTTGCCGTCGCGCAGCGCGGCGCCGCCGGCCGGCGCGTACACGCATTCCACGTCGGGACGCACCTTCTGCAGAACGCTAACCGCCGCGCTCGTTACTTCGGGCCCGATGCCGTCGCCGGGCAGAACCGCGATGGTGCTAATAAACGGTGATGCGGTTGGTGTCGCTTAGATCGGTCGGCTCGTCCGCGGCAGCCGGCTGCGCGGCTTCGGCGCTTGCCTGGCCGCCGTTGCTTTGCGGCACGGCTCTTTCCAGCAGCGCGAGATGTGTCATGAGCAAGCCGCGCAGCTCGCCGCGCGCTTTCTCCGCAGCTTCGTTGGCGCGCTGATGCTCGCGCCGGGCGTCGGCCGCGGCTTCGGTGAACGTCGAAATCTCGCGCTCGGCTGCGATCCGCGCCTGTTCCTTGATGATGTCGGCTTCCTTGTGCGCGGAAGCTTTGACTTCATCGGCGGTGCGCTGGGCCAGCAGCAGCGTATTTTGCAGCGACTCTTCCATCGCTTTGAAGTGACTGATGCGTTCTTTGAGGTCGGCGATTTCCGCTTCGAGCGCGGCCCGATGCTGCGCGTCGTCCTCGAGCGTTTCGATAACTTCGTCGAGAAATTGATCCACTTCCGCGCGATCGTAACCCTGCAGCGCCTTCTTGAAGGTCTTGTGCTGGATATCGACGGGCGTGATTCTCTGCATAGTCATCCTCTATTGGAAAGAAAATCGAGCGAACCGTCTGCCATCATCGACTCGCGCAAGCCCTGCGAGTTGACGACGACGCCTGCCGGCACGATCAAGTAAATCGCTTCGGCCAGTTTCTGAATCTTGCCGTCGATCGTATACGCGACGCCGGACGTAAAATCAACGACGCGCTGGAGCAGCGAGCGATCGGCGTTTTGGAGATTGACGATCACGACTTGGCGGTTGCGCAGCGCGTCGGCGATCTCGGTGACGTCACCGAATGCCCGCGGCGCGTAGACGCTGACTTCCGTTCCGCCGCGGCGGGAAACTCCGCTCAACGGAACGACGTTTCGCGAGCCTTCCTCCGCGTACAGATCGTCTTCTTCATCGTTCATCGAAAAAAACGAACCGATCCTGGTAAACATGCTCATGTCGGCCTCACTTTATCAGAAACTTCGACGGCCGGCTAGACCCGCGCAGCTTCGACCCGGCCGCCGCCGAACAAGGCGCTCCCCAGCCGCACCATGGTCGAGCCGGCGCGCAGCGCCTCGCGCCAGTCATCCGACATGCCGAGCGAAAGCGTCGCGCCGCCGATCGTTTCGAAGACCCCCGCCGCGAGCTCGAACGCGCGGGACCGCTCGGCGCGCGACGCGCCGAGCGGCCCGATCGCCATCACGCCGTCCAGCCGCAGGCTCGCCTGCGCGCGCAGCTCGCGCGCGAGCTCCGGCGCGTCCTCGGGCCGGACGCCGAACCGCTCCGCCGGTGAAATGTTCAGCTGAATGAGGACCGGAAGCCGTTTGCCGGCGGCCGCCGCCGCCTTCGCGAGCGCGAGCCCGGCCTCGATCCGGTCGACGCTTTGCACGACGTCGAATATCTCGACGATCGCCCTGGCTTTATTACTTTGCACGTGCCCGATGAAGTGCTTGGCAAACCCTTCGACTGGCTCAGGGCTTCGCTTAAGAAGGAAACCAAATTTCGCGCGCGCTTCCTGCAGATAATTTTCGCCGATCTCGGTCGCGCCGGCTGCGACCGCCTCCGCAATCGCAGTCGCAGGCAGCGACTTCGTTACCGCCACGATCCGCACGTGCGCCGGAATCTCCGCCCGCAGCTGCGCCCAAGTTTTTGCGATGTCCCTGTTCACGATGACACAACGGTGCGAACCGGTTTGCGATAGCAAACGTACACCATGATCGCGCCGATTGCGATCATCGGCAGCGCGTAGAGCTGACCGCCGGTAATGCCATGCCACGAAAAGTCGGCTTGCCGCCAGATCTCGGCGATCGAACGCGTGATGCCGTACATCGTGAACCAACTCCAGGCCACGACACCGTCGGGCGGGCGGCGCTTATAGATGAAGAGCAAGATAGGCAGCGTCAGCGCGTCGAGAATCGCCTCGTAGAGTTGTGAGGGATGACGATACAGCGGCCCCCAATCCGCCGTGCTGCCGGGAATCATGCACCATGGCCGGTCCGGCTTGCAGACGTCACCCCAGAGTTCGTCGTTTATAAAATTGACGAAACGCGTAAGCGTGATGCCGACCGGCAGAAGCACGACCATTTCGTCGCCCAGCACACTGAAGGTGAGCCCGGGATGTTTGCGCAGGAATAGAATGGTCGCGAGGATGGTCGCGATCATTGCACCATGGAAAGCCATGCCGCCGTTCCACACCGCAATGAAACTGATCGGGTTGCTCAGGTAAGTCGACAGGTTGTGCTTGCTGATGATGTCGTTGATCACGAAGAACAGGCGGCCGCCGACCAAGACTCCCACCAGCGCGTACACCAAGAAATCTTGAATCGCGTCGCGCGTCAGACCTAGGCGGCGCATGCCTGCCGGTCGGCTCATCCAAAGATACACCGCCACGAATCCGATGAGGTACGATATGCCGTACCAATGAATGTTGATTCGCCACAAGTGAATGGCGATCGGATCGATGTTGGGGTACGTGAACCAATGATTCAAGAGCCGTCCTGTCAAAAGAAGCTCGCGTGACCACGCACGTTAGCATCGGGATTGCGTTCCTGGCGGGCCTCGTTTCCTTCATCTCTCCCTGCGTCCTCCCGCTGGTTCCGGCTTACCTCTCGTTCCTGACCGGTTCGAGCATTGAAGAATTGCAAAGCAGTCTCGGCACGCCCGCCCGAGTTCGCGTTATCGCGCACGCGGTTGCTTTTATCATCGGCTTCACGATCGTTTTCGTGTTGCTCGGCGCCTCAGCGAGCGCGCTCGGCGCAACGCTCAAAGCCAACCGCCACGTGATCGCGCAGGTTGGCGGCGTGATTATCATTCTTTTAGGCCTGCAGATGATCGGCATTTTCCGCCTGAAATTTCTGGCCATGGACAAACGTCTGCATCTGCAGCCGGCAAACCGCTCCTTTTTTATGTCGGGGGTCGTTGGGATAGCATTCGCGGCCGGCTGGTCACCGTGCATCGGCCCGATTCTCGCGGCGATCCTCGCAATCGCATCGCAAAGCGGCGGCGTGGCTCAAGGCGCGTGGCTGCTCTTCGTGTATTCGATGGGTTTGGCGCTGCCGTTCATGGCCTTAGCGCTCGCATTCGGCGCCGTACTCCCGGCGCTCAACCGCATCAAACGTTTCTTGCCGGCGATCGAAGTGGCGGCCGGAATGTTTATGATTCTCGTCGGCATCGTACTGGTTAACGACTGGTTTCTACCACTAGCAGGAAGACTCTATCAGTATGTTCCGACGCCAAAGATCTGACACGCTGCAGCTCTTCGTGGTCGCGGCGGTAGTCGTGGCCGCGGACCAGCTCAGCAAGCATTACATCGCGACGCACTTCTTGCCGAGCGAAAGCCGCCTCGTGATTCCGGGCTTGCTGCGCTGGACGTATGAGCAAAATCAGCACGGAGCGTTCGGCCTGTTCGGAGATTCGCCGGCGCTGCTGATCGCGATGGCGGCCGTTGTGCTGGCCGTCTTTTGGCTTTCATTCCGCGACCAAGCCCGAAACTCGACCGTCGTGCGCGTCGCGTTCGGCCTAATTCTGGGCGGAGCGATCGGCAACATCGTGGACCGCCTGCACTACAAGTTCGTGATCGATTTCATCGACTTTTACAAAATCTGGCCGAACATTTTCGACGTCGCCGACTCATGCATCACGGCCGGCGTTATTCTGCTGATCCTCGCAAGTCTTGCGACTCGCCGTCGCGCCTGAAGACGCCGGTAAGCGCGCCGACCTGGTCGTCGCGCACCGCGCCGGCATATCGCGTTCGCTCGTAGCAGAAGCTGCGGCACGAGGCGCGCTGCGCGTGAACGGCGCTGCGGTGAAAGGCAGCCACATTCTCGCTGACGGCGATGCGGTCGAGTGCGACGTGCTGCCGCGACCTCCACTCGTCGTCGAACCTGAATCGGTCGACATTCCGATCGTCTATGAAGATGACGACGTGATCGTAATCGACAAACCCGCGGGCATGGTCACGCATCCGGCACACGGCGCCACGAGCGGCACGCTCGTGAACGCGATATTAGGGCACGTGGATTCGCTCCCCGGCCCTTCGACGGGCTCAGGAGAACTGCGGCCCGGCTTAGTTCACCGCTTGGATCGCGACACGTCGGGACTCTTGCTGGTGGCGAAAAATCCCGAAGCACTGAGCTTTCTTTCAAAAGGCATGAAAGCGCGCCACATCTCGCGCGAATATCTCGGACTGGTCGTAGGAATTCCAACACCGCCAAAAGGCACGATCAACGGCGCGATCGGCCGCGACCCGCACAACCGCTTGCGGTACGCGATAACGTCGGACGGAAAGCCGGCGGTTACGCACTACGAGGTGCGCGAACGGTTGACGAAGGCAGCCGAACTGCTATTCCGCCTCGAGACGGGGCGAACGCACCAAATTCGCGTGCACATGGCCGCGATGGGACATCCGCTGGTTAACGATCCCGTCTATGGGCGGACCGATCCGCGCTTCGAACTTCCCGGACAAGCGCTGCACGCTTGGCGTTTGGGATTCTTGCATCCGCGCACACGCGAACAGATGAGTTTCGAAGCAGAACCACCGCCTGAATACATGTCCGCTAAAGAACTATTGATGTCATCGTGACCCTTCGGCTCGCTACGCTCCCTCAGAACTGCGCTACGCGCAGGCGAAAATGAATTTTAACCTCATAAAAGCCGACGGCAGCGCGCGGCGGGGAACGTTGCGTTTAACCCACGGTACCGTTCAGACGCCGGCATTCATGCCGGTTGGAACCGGTGCAACGGTAAAAGGGCTAACGCCCGACGAGCTGCGCAGCGCGCACTCGCAAATCATTCTTGCGAATACCTACCACTTGTGGCTGCGCCCGGGTTTGGACGTACTGGTCGCCGCGGGCGGACTGCACGCGTTCATGGGGTGGGACGGCCCGATCCTCACCGACAGCGGCGGCTTTCAAGTTTTTAGCCTGCAGGCGCGGCGCGAGCTTGACGACGACGGCGTGACGTTCGCGTCGCATCTCGACGGCAGCCCTCAGCGCTTCACTCCCGAGAGCGTCATCGCGTTTCAAGAAGCGATCGGTGTGGACATCGCCATGGTCCTCGACGTCTGCGTGCAGCTGCCGGCCGATTCCGCGACGATCGCGCGCGCCCTCGAACTGACGACCGAGTGGGCGCGAAGAAGCTCCGCAGCTCACGCGCGCAAGGAGACCGCCGTGTTTGCGATCATGCAAGGCGGGCTCGATCAACGCGCGCGTGAAACGAGCGCGCAAGCCATCGTCGCGCTCGATTTTCCCGGATACGCGATCGGCGGACTTTCAGTCGGTGAGTCGCGCGAGCAGATGCACGAACTGGCGCGCTTTTCGGCGGCGCTCTTGCCGGCCGGGAAACCGCGCTATCTCATGGGCGTCGGAACGGTCCGCGACGTGTTAACGGCGGTCGATTGCGGCATAGACATGTTCGATTGCGTCTACCCGACGCGCTGCGGGCGCAACGGCCGCGCAATGACGCGGAATGGTGAATTCGCGATCCGGAACGCCGCATACGTGCGCGACTTCACTGCGCTCGATCCGGATTGCGCGTGCTTTGTCTGCACGACGTTCACGCGCGCTTACCTCGCGCATCTTTTCCGGTCGAACGAGATGCTCGGCCCTCGCTTGCTTTCATATCATAACCTGTTCGTGCTGAACGAGCTCATGCGCGATGCGCGCGCCGCGATCGAAGCAGGGAGCTGGCAAAAGTTTCGCGATAGCGTTCTGCAACCATGAGAATGCCGGCAATCTTCCTCGGCCACGGCAATCCGATGAACGCGCTTGCGAGCAACGCATACACACGGGCCTGGAACACAATCGGCGGCGGCATTCCACGGCCGAAAGCGATCCTGGCGATTTCCGCGCATTGGTATGTACCGTACCTCGCAGTGACCGGCATGAAAGCTCCGCGCACGATTCACGACTTCGGTGGATTTCCGCGCGAGCTGTTCGAGTTTACGTATCCGGCGCCGGGCGATCCGGCACTCGCGATGCGCATTCGCGAGCTGCTCGAACCGTTGGATGCCGGCATCGACAGCCAATGGGGTTTGGATCACGGCACGTGGTCGGTGCTTTGCCATATGTTTCCGCACGCCGACGTTCCGGTCGTGCAGCTGAGCATCGACGAAACGCAGCCGCCGCCGTTTCATTTCCAAGCCGGAAAACTCTTGGCGCCGCTCCGCGATGAAAACGTGCTGGTGATCGGCAGCGGAAATATCGTGCACAACTTGCACGCTTACGCGTGGGGCCGTCATCCGGCCGAGCCCTTCGACTGGGCGGTACGATTCGACGGCCGCGTGCGCGAGTTGCTGGCTGCGAACGATATGGCGCCGCTGGTCGATTACGAATCGCTTGGGCGCGACGCGCTGCTCTCGGCTCCGACGCCCGACCATTATCTGCCGCTGCTCTATATCGCCGGGTTGCGGACCGACGACGATCCTGTTTCCTTTCCGGTGTCCGGCATGGATGGCGGATCGATATCTATGCTGTCTGTTCGGTTCGGCTAGCGGGTATATACGGCCGGTCTTTGCCGGAGGTTATCATGCGAAAACTGACCTTATCGCTCGCCATCGTTGTGTTTCTCGCCGCGTGCGCGAACAATTCGGCGAGATCGGGTCGCGCAACATCCACCGTAGTGACCGCTGCCGCCAACGGGCGAATGATTTTTCTGACCGGCAAGGATGCCGCCGGTTTTCGAATATTAGCGCAAAGCCCGCCGCTGCGCACTTCGTGCGCGGCGTGCCACCGCGCAAACGGCTCCGGCGGCGTACACTTGACCGGCGGCGCCGTAAGCGCCGACTTGCGGCACAAAGCGCTGGTCGTCAATCAGAACCCTCCGTACACACTCGCCACTCTGGAGCGCGCCATCTCGACGGGAACCGATAACCTAGGAAAGCCGCTCGACCCCGTGATGCCCCGCTGGAAGATGACGCCGCGCGATCTGCACGATGTAGCGGTGTACGTTCTGACGCTAAAGTGATCTGACAATCGCTGCGCACGGTGCGCCACATTTGTCATCGTGACCCTTCGAACTCGCTGCGCTCGCTCAGGACTGCGCTTCGCGCAGGCACTAATGTGTCATCGTGAGTGTCATGTTGTCATCGTGAGCCTGTCGAACGACCCCGAGCAGCGCGTCGTTAGACGCGCAAGTCGAGGGACCAACTAACTTAGCGTAGCGAGCTGCGGCGTGAGAGCAGTTTTATTTGCTCCCAGTCGCTATCCGCCAAGGCCTGTTTCTTTTTGCGGGACCAACCCTTGAGCTGTTTCTCCCAGGATATAGCTCTATTCGGATCATCGAACTCCGTGGCATAAACAAGGCTCAAGGGACGCCTAAGGAACGTATAGCAATGGGTATCTGCGCCGTCCTGATGCTGAGCGACGCGCAGATCTAAATTATTCGTTACCCCAATGTAGTAGCTGCCATCGCCACAGAGCAGCATGTATACATAATACCGTCGCATGCGTCTCTTCTGCGACGAACCGTCGAATTGGCAAGGTCGTCCCCTCGACTCGGGCGCTTGCAGCGCCCTGCTCGGGGTCGTTCGACTACGCTCACGATGACAATAGTACGCTCACGATGACAACGGTGCGATCGCGCTCCTCCCCTAAAGCGCCCGAACAATCGCTGCGCACGGTGCGCACAGCGATGGATGCTCCGGATCGGTGCCGAGCTGCAAATACTTCCAGCAGCGTTGGCATTTCGAGCCCTTGGCGGGTTGTAAATGCACGCGGCGTTCGTCGCCGCTGCCTTCGATGCGCTCGACGTTTGAAACGACGAGCGCTTCACGCAGTCCGTCCCCGAGCGCGGTGACGTCGTGCAGCATCGCGGCGGGAACGACGATGCGGCCGGAATCCGTCTCGAAATCACGCGGCGATTCGTTGGCCGCTACCTGCTGACGCAGGTCTTTGAGCAGCTGCCAAAGCGCAACCGATTTTTCGCCGCCCGGATGCCCGGGTTCAGGGGTGAGATCGAAGACGCTATCGTGCTCGCCGCGCAATTCATCCGGCAGCGCTTGCCACGCCTCTTCGGCTGTGAACGACAGCAGCGGCGCGATAACCGCCAGCATCTGCCGCAAAATATGAAAGATAGCGCTTTGCGCGCTGCGCCGGCGCGGCGCGTCCGCGGCGCTTGAATACAACCGGTCTTTGAGCGCGTCCAAGTAAAAGCTCGAGAGATCTTCACCTTCGAAGCGCACGATCTCCAAGTACGCGCCGTGTAAATCGTACGCGCGCAGCAACTCGCGAACGCGCCCAACCCAACGATCGGTTTGTTCGCACGCTAAAACGTCGAGCGGTTCCATGCGGTCGCGCGGGGTGAGCGCACCTGGGACGACGTCGCCCAAATTGCTGACCATGAAGCGTAAGCGGTTGCGAACGTTGCGGTAGACGCGGCTAACTTGTTCGATGACGTTCGGCCCAAATCGCACGTCGTCCACGAACTCGACCGAAGCCGCCCATAGGCGCAGCACGTCCGCGCCCCATTTTTGCATCGCGTCCTGCGCGTCGATGCCGGTGCCGAGCGACTTGCTCATCGGCCGCCCGCTCTCGTCGTTCACCCAGCCGTTTTTCACGACGTGCCGGTATGGCGCAGCGCCTTTGACGGCCGTCGCCGTTACGATCGAACTGCGAAACCAGCCGCGATACTGATCGCCGCCTTCAAGAACGAGATCCGAAGGCCACGGCAATCCGTTCTTGCCGAGCACCGCCAGATGCGTGACGCCCGATTCGAACCAGATGTCGACGATGTTCTTTTCTTTCTCGAAGCTCGTTCCGCGGCATTTAGGACACGTGAAGTTCGCGGGCAGAAAACTCTCCACCGGATCGGCCCACCACGAGTTGGCGCCGCGTTCCCGAAATCTCGCCGCGGTAATACCCGCCACCTCGGGATCGAGGATCGATTCGCCGCACGCCGTGCAGACGACCGCCGGAATCGGCGTTCCCCACGTGCGCTGGCGCGAGATGCACCACTCGGGATGCGTTTCGAGCATCTGCGCGATGCGCTCTTGCCCCCAAGCCGGCGTCCACTGCACCGTGCGAATGTTTTCGATCGTGCGCACGCGCAACCGGTTTTGGTCCATCGCGATGAACCATTGCGCCGTCGAGCGGAACACCACCGGATTGTGACAGCGCCAGCAATGCGGATAGCTGTGTTCGAAATCGAATGCCGCCCAAAGCGCGCCGCTCGCACGCAAATCCTCAACGATCTTCGGGTTGGCCTTCCAAATGTGCAAGCCGGCGTATGGACCGGCGTCGGACATAAAGACGCCGCGCGAATCGACGGGATTGACGATCGGCAGATTATATTTCACGCCGGTCTCAAAGTCGTCGGCGCCGTGTCCCGGCGCGGTATGCACCGCGCCCGTGCCCGTTTCCATATCGACGTAATCCGCCAGCACGATCGGCGCATCGCGATTCATGAACGGATGGCGGACCGCCAGCCCTTCCAACGCGCTACCTTTTGCGCTTCCAATTTTTCGCTCATCCGCGCGCTCGCCCAACGCTTTTTCGGCCAGCGCTTCGGCCACGATTACGGCTTCATCCCCAACGTCGTATAAACCGTAATCCGTGTCGGCGCGCAGCGCGATCGCGGCGTTTGCCGGCAGCGTCCACGGCGTCGTAGTCCAAATGAGGATGCTGAGTTTTGCGCGGCCCTCGACTACGCTCGGGCGTGGTTCGACAGGCTCACCATGACACTCTAATCCACCATCACCCTGTGAAAAGACACGCAAGAGAGCTTCGCGTTGCTCGTCATTCGCCGTGAAGCGCACATAGACGGACGGTGAGACGCGCGGCTTGTATTCGATCTCCGCTTCGGCCAGCGCGGTTTCGTCGTGAATGCACCACAGCGTCGAGCGCAAGCCTTTGTAGATCTGGTTCTTGGACGCCAGTTCGCCGAGCGTTTCGACGATCGTCGCTTCATACTCCGGATCGATCGTGCGATACGGATGCTGCCAATCGCCGAATGCGCCCATGCGCATGCGCACCGTTCTTTGCCGGTCCAGCCAGTACAACGCGCGCTCTTTGCACTTCTCGCGCAACTCGATCGGATCGACGTCGTGAAAGTCTTTGATCTTTAGATGCTTGAGCGTTTCAAGCTCGATCGGCAAGCCGTGCATGTCCCATCCCGGCACGAACTTCGCCCACCTGCCGTCGATCAGCGCGATCTTCACGAAGATGTCCTTGAGGACCATGTTCAGGAAGTGGCCCATGTGCAACTCGCCGTTGGCATATGGCGGGCCGTCATGCAAAATCCAAGGACTGCTGCGCGCATTACGCTCGAGCCGGCGCTCGTAGGTGCGCCGCTCTTCCCACCAGGCAACGCGATCCGGTTCCCGTTTCGGCAAATCTGCCTTCATGGGAAAGGTCGTTTTCGGTAAGTTCAGCGTGTCGCGATAATCGCGTTCGACCGTGCCGCTCATCCCGGCGGCCTTTCCGCGATCAGCTCGTCGAGCACTTCGAAGTTGCGCATCGCCAAACGTTCGAGCGGTTCGCGCGCCGCGAGCAAGTACTCGCGCAACGAATCGCGGCGGCCGCAGAGCTCGTCGACCGCGGCGTCGATCGCTTCCGGCGCCGGCTTCGGCTCGGGCCCCTCGAGCGAAAAGAGCGGCGGCAGCGGATAGGCGAGATCGCTGCAAAATGCGCTGACCTTCGGATCGTAGGGAATGGCCAGGAACGGAACGCCCTGGCGCGCCGCCAGGATCAGCGAATGCAGCCGCATACCGACCAAAACCCGCGCGCCGCGAATGATGTTTGCGGCGCGCGCGAGCGAAGCCTCAGGCAACAGCACTGCGGCCGTCCGGCATTTGCGGATGACCATGGTGGAAACTTCCGCGTCGGACGCCCCGCCCAAAGGAAGGAACGCAACGCGCAGGCCGTGCTGTTCGCTCAGCCTATCGACGGCGCGCGCCACCGATTCGATCCGTTCTTTCATACCGTTGGTTTTGCGCACGCTCACGACCGCGAACGGATCGCTTTGCGGACCCAGTCCTTCTGCCGACAGATCGACCGCTTCCTCGGGAGCTTCGAACAAGAAGGCCGGATCCGCTGTCCGCTCGACGCGCACATCGGGGAGCAGCGAATTCAGCAGCGCTTTCGATTTGTCGTCCCGGACGGTTGCCCCCGCAATGCCTTTGCACGTTTCGCGCACGACGGTTCTTCCCCAAAAATCCAGCGGTCCGATTGACTGCGCGAAGATCATCGTCATGCGCCCCGCGCGCACCGCCGCGCGAATGATGCCCGTGTAATAGATCAGACTGCGCAAACTCGTTGCGTTTTGCAGCAAGCCGCCGCCGCCCGAAAGGACCACGTCGGCGCGTTCGATCGCGCTCCGCACCGCCTTCGTGTCCCAGCGCGGGGTTGCGTCCACGCGCAGTTCGTGCGCAGTAACCTCAGGCTTGGCGCTCAGCACGTCTATCTCGGCGTACGGGTGGCGCGTGCGCAGGCGCGATACGATGACCTCGAGCAGCGCTTCATCGCCGAGGTTTCCAAAACCGTAATATCCGCTCAGTAACAGCCGCACGAACGTTAGCGGCGGAATGCAAACGCGCGATAGATGAGGATGGCGGCGATCCCTATGACCGCGCCGATGACAAATCCGTTAAAGATGCGCAAAACCGAGACGAGAAGTTCGGTATGCAAGTGCGAAAACGTATCGATGATATCGCCCAAGCCGATGCCGATCGCAAGCGCCAGCAGCACGCCGAGCCAGCGCCGGTGCGGAATGCGCAAGGCCGGCAGCAGCATCAACGCCGGAAAGCCAATCAGAAATTCTTTGAAACGCGGACGCACGGTCAAGAGCGACGTCAGGTGATGGCGCAAAGTCAGCTCGAAGGACGAGGGTGAAATGTCGCTTTGATTTCCGCTGCGCAACAGCACGAGCGCTCCAACCCCGAGCACGATTGCGGCCGCAATCAATTGATAGATGCGAACGGGCTCCGCGAATGTTTCGCGCACGCTGCGCGGTTGCGGATCGAAACGATCGGTGAAGAGATAGAGCCCGAGCGCGATCAGCGGAGGCAGCGCCAGCAGCAGCTTGACGCCGCGGAACGGTTCGACTTCCTCCATGACCAGCGGCGAGCTCATGATGCCGACGACGGCCAGCGCGCCGAGCAGCGCGATTCCGGTCGCGATCAGCGTCCAACCCAAACTGCGGCGGATCTGCTTCCCCGTGCTCGTTACGGGCGGCTGCAGAAAGGCGCGGCTCAGCACGCTGAAAGAGGCGGCGGCAAAGAGCAGCGCACCCGTCAGCGCGATACCGGAGCGGGCCAGCAAATCATGGTGTGAAAAAAAGCCGCCCAGGTACAGCAAGATGGTCGCGGCATAGGCCAGGACGGCCCAAACCGGGCGGTACCAGCCGTAGAAGCCCAAGAGCAACAAGAAGATCGAAGGCACCGCCAGCGCCGCAATACCGACGAGCACGGGGCTATTTCCGTGATAGAGCGGGATCGGCGCGGCGCGGCCGAGCTTAAAACCCCGGGCGCCTATATCGCTCGCGATCTCGCGCACCATTTCGACGTTGGTTTTTTCGATTGAGAGGCCATTATATTGGTGAGCGAACGGCCGCAGGTAGACGACGCGCACGTTTCGCTCGCGCACGCCCAGTTCGTAGCGCGCGACGATTTCCGGCAACGTGAGCTTGTCGAGTTCCACCTTGTTGATCGCTTCCACGCGCACCGTCCGGCCGGGGATCAGCGCGGCAAGTTCCGCGCTGCCCTTCTGCACTTGGCTGGGATCATAGGTTTCGATCTCGCCGAAATTCAGCCCGCGGTAGCGCCTCTCGAGAAAAAGGTGCGCCATATCTTTGATGTGATCGGGAAATCCCATCACCTGATTGCGCAATCCGAAGTAGATGACGGTTGCCAAACGATTGCCGGCGCCCGTATAGGAAATTTCGCGTTCGATCTGCGGCAAAGCAAAACGTTCGTCGTTCTGAAAACGCGGATCGATCAGCAGATTCAGATGGCGCGCCAACGCGACCTGATCCGAAGGAATGCCGAGCCCGGTGGTGTTGAAGTAATCGATCTGCGATCGCAGCGCCATCACGTATGGTTTGACCGCGTGCAAAATCCGGATGCTTTTGCTTTCAAAATGCAGCGGCAGCTGCAGACGATAGCGCGCGAAGGCCGGATCGTCGTAGACCAGCAGGTAGACTTCATCCGCGCGCACTTTTTTCGCGCGCACCAGCGAGAGCAGCGTCGGATCCGCGACGCCGCCCAATTGCGCCTGCCCCAACAGCGTTGCCCCGGCGAGCGCGATGGCATTATTCGAGCTGCCGACGTTGGCGCCCAGCTCTTCGGTCAGCGCGAGCGACGTCAGGCCGGCGCGCCGCATCTCCACCAAAAAGTCGCTGGGATTGTAATCGTACGACCGCGCGAGGAGAAGGAAATCGTTGTAATCCATCGTCAGCTCGACACGGCGCGTCGCGACCTCGACATGCACGCGTTCGAACACCACGACCGCGCACGCCAGCAGACCAATCAAAAGGACAAAGGCCACAAAGCGCGTTCGCGGATCGAGCCGGTTCACGCTTGCGCGCATTCGCTTCAAAAAACAGGAAGGCCCGCCAGAAGCGAGCCCTCACTGTCGTCGCGTATGCGGTTGCCCGCATACCGGGTGTGGGCGACGCTTTGTAGTTTCTGCACCGGCGGGGCCCACTGCTCGCGCGGGAGAGGGTTCACGATTCCGCGTCTCCGGCATCCCCCCTGCCGTCATCCACAGAAATCTTTTGGGCTCTTAGTCCCGCCAGTTCGGCTTACGCCGCTCCAGGAAGGCCGCCATGCCCTCCTGGGCATCGGCCGCGAGCGCATTCATAGTCATCACTTCTTTTGCGTAGCCGTACGCATCGTGCTGTTCCAAGCCGGCCTGCGCGTAAAAGGCATTTTTTCCGAGGGCAACCACCGTCCGGCTCGACTCGGCAATTTTTTTCGCGAGCGCCAGCGTCTCGGAGCGCAGCCGGTCCGGGGCAACCGCTCGATTCACCAAACCCCACTCCGCTGCGGTGGCCGCGTCGATGAAATCGCCGGTTAGCAGCATTTCCATCGCGCGTTTGCGGCCTATCGCGCGCGTGAGCGCGACCATCGGGGTCGTGCAAAAAAGACCGATGCGCACGCCCGGCGTCGCGAACTTCGCTTCGGTAGACGCGATGGCCAGATCGCAGGCAGCCACGAGCTGGCAGCCGGCCGCGGTCGCAATCGTCGCGACCTCCGCAATCACCGGCTGCGGAATACGCTCAATCGTTTCCATCAGCTCGACGCAGACGTCGAAAATTTCGCGATAGGCTGCCACGTCGCGTTCGCGCAGCTCGCGCAGATCGTGTCCGGCGCTAAACGCGGGGCCGTCTCCGCATAAAATGACGACGCGCAGTTCCGGATTTTCACCGATCGCGGTGAACGTACGAAGAAGCTCGCGCATCACCTCCAGCGAGAGCGCATTGCGCTTGTCGGGGCGGCGCATGGTGACGATCGCGATGCCATCCGCGATCTCGGTCGTTACGAATTCTTTCGCTTGCAACATAATTCTAAATGGGCGATGACGGACTCGAACCGCCGGCATCCTGCGTGTAAAGCAGGCGCTCTACCAGCTGAGCTAATCGCCCCAAGAGTTGGATTCGGGTCGATCTCGACGTCACCCGCCCCATTCCACCCTCGGCCACGGTCTCGCTACGACATCCAGGTCTCCGCTCGCCCTGCCTCTTCGCCCGCTCCCGCCCTCCATGTCCTTCGACGCTGCTCAGGACTCGGCGCTTCGCGCCTGCGGCCATGGAACGGGGCCGGCGCCGCCGAGCCCGACTCGAGTTTAGTTATATGCGGCGATCTTCTTCGAAAGAATCGTAATGGCGGCTTGCAGCTGCGCATCGTTGGTCGTATCACCGAAGCGCGCGTTCTGGTTTTCGGTGACCGCGAAATCCGGCTCGATGCCTTTGAGGTTGATGTCGCGATTCTTGGGCGTGAGATAATGCGCGGTCGTGATCTTGATCGCCGCGCCGTCGGGCAGCTGCGTGAGCGACTGCATGACGCCTTTGCCGAACGTTTTCTCACCGACGAGCACGCCGATGCCGTCATCCTGTAACGCGCCGGCGGTGATTTCGGAAGCCGACGCGGTGTAGCGGTTGACGAGAATCGTCATGGGTTTGGGTGGCCGCGCGTCCTGCGGAGCTTGGACGGTGTAAACGCGCGAACCGCGCTCTTCGACGGTCAGCAGCGGATCGTTATTGATGAATTTCGAGCTGATGTCGAGCGCCGAATTCACGTAGCCGCCGCCGTTGTTGCGCAAATCGAGCACGTAGCCGCGCACGCCCTGCGTTTCCAAGCGGCCAAGCGCCATCGCAAATTGGTCCGGCGTCTCGCGACCGAATGTAAGAACCGCGATATAGCCGATCTTCTCCGGCAGCATTTTGTAGATGACGGTCGGCGGCTGCACGTCGGTGCGCGTCACCGACAGCGTCCCGAGCTGTTTTCTGTCGCGCTGTAGTTGAAGGCGCACGACCGTGCCGGCCTCGCCGCGCAGCAATTTCACCGCGTCTGCCTGGCTCAGGCCTTTGGTCGAGGTGCCGTTGACGCTGATGAAGTTGTCGCCGGACATGATGCCCGCGCGATCCGCGGGCGTCCCCGGCACGACGTAAAACGCGCGAACGTATTTCGTCGCGGGATCCGGATCGATCAGCACGCCGATGCCCGAAATTTTTTGCGGGTCGAGCGCTTGATTAAACTTTTGGAACTCGTCGGGCGTGAAGAATGCGGTGTACTGATCGCCCAGCGCAGCGGCCATGCCGCGGATGGCGGTGTACGTGAGAACTGTTTCCGGCTCGTGGGTGGCGCTCTCCGCGCGTACGATTTCTGCCGCAATCTGCGCGACGTTGTCGCCGGCGGCAACGCGAGCGTGCATGACCGGCAGCGAAACCGTTGCGCCGCGACGCTGCAGCTCGGCGGCCAGCGCCTTGCGCGCGCCATCGAGGACCGCTTGCACGTCTACTTTAGAATAGTAGGTCGTGGTGAGCAGCTCGTAGCTCTGCAGCAGGTCGCCCGAGGCGAGTCCCTGCGGGGCGGCCGGCAGCGCGGCCGGTACTGCGAAAAGGATGGCTGCGACAAAGGCCGCGCGCCGAAAGAGCACGTGTTCCATGTAGCCTTCAACGTTCGACGGGCTCAGAGCGTTTGCATGGCAAGCTAGCGTAGCCGCGCGATCGTTTCCATGGCCTCGCGCTCGATAGACGAGACGTACCAGCTCGTCGCCTCGCGGGCCGGCCCGTCGAAGGCGACCCGGCCGCCGTCCAGCCAGATGGCGCGGTCGCATGACTGCCGGATGAACTCCAACTCGTGGGAGACGACGATCACGGTGACGTGATCCTTCCAAAATTGGTCGATGCGCCGGCGGCACTTGTGTTTGAAATGTTCGTCGCCGATCGACAGCACTTCGTCGAGGATCAGGATGTCGGGCTCTACGTCCGTCGCGATCGCAAATCCGAGCCGCGCGGCCATTCCCGAGGAGAGTACTTTTACGGGAACCGAGCCGTACTCTTGGAGCTCGGCAAACTGCAAAACGCTCGGCACCTTTTGGAGCATGGCTTTGCGCGAGGAGCCGAGCAGCACGCCGTAGAGCAGGATATTTTCGATCACCGGCAGCTCGGGATCGAACCCCGCACCCAGTTCCAGCAGTGGCACGATGTTGCCCGTCGCTGCGACTTGCCCGCTCGTCGGATGCAATATTCCGCAGATCGTCTTTAGGAGGGTCGACTTTCCGGCGCCGTTGGCGCCGATCAGCCCGACTTTTTCGCCGCGCTGAATTTCTACGTTTATGTCTGCAAGCACGAGCTTCCGTGTCTGTTTTTGGTGGCGTCCCTCCAGAATCGAAAAGACCTGATTCTTGAGGTCGTAGCCGTACTCGTCTTTCATCCAGCGCAACAGCGAAACGTCTTGCAGCGCAACGACCGCGCCGGCCATCACACGAAATCCATGAACTTGCGGCGGTTGGCTGCAAATACCAGCCAGCCGAAAGCTAATATAACGAGCGCCTCAAGCAGCGCAATGCCGATCAGCCGCGGATCAGGCATGGCGCGATCGAGCGCGATCTGCCGTAAGCTTTCGATCACGGGATAGAGCGGATTCAGCCACAAGAACGAGCGCAGATGTTCGGGCACGATCGCCACCGGGTAAAAAATCGGAACCGTCAGCCACAGCAAGAAGGTCACCAGTTCGTAGAGATAGGGGATGTCGCGAAAAAACACATAGAGCGAGCTGACGAAAAATGCGACACCCAGGCTCAGGATGATAACCGCCGCGATCGGAAGCGGCAGCAGCAGCAGGTGGTAGGGATTCCGGGCGACGAGCACCGTTATGACCGCGAGCGCGGGCAGGTTTCCTGCGACGAGTTGAAACGTGTGCGCCGCAACCATCGAGACCGGAAAGATCGCCGGCGGCAGTTTTATCTTGTTGAGCAGCATGCCGCCCGAAACGACGGTGGGCAACGCCTGGGCCGTCGCCGCGGAAAAGAAATTTACCGCAACGAGGCCGATGAATACCGCCAGCGCATAGCGCAGCGGTGACCCCTGGTAATATCGAGCAAAAGTCGCGCTGAAGATGGCGGAATATACCGCCGTCATAATGATTGGATTAAGCAGCGACCAGTAGATCCCGAGCACCGATCCGCGATAACGCACTTTGAGATTGCGCCACGTCAGGATATGAACGAGTTCATAAAACCGCGTTCCGTCAGTTCCGGAAGGGTTTCCAACCATAAAAACGGCGATTCTCTGCACTATGTCTTTTTTCCGCGCCTGCGTTCTCATTTGGCGGCTGCGCGCGGCTGATTTTTTGCGGCCGAACGTGGCGCATTGCGGGCGCTAGGAGGCCCTTGTGAGAGAGCTGAAAACTACAGAATTGGAACGCAAAGGCAAGTCGAAACGGAAATCACGGTCTGACGCGCTCCTGCAAGAGCTGCGGGAGCGTGCCCAGTCCGTCGAGCGCGTGCTCGAGAGAATCAGCGACGGCGCCGTTCGCGACCCCACCGCCGAGCGAAGCCGCAACTGGTCGAAGAAGTTTACCGAACTGGCCGACATCAAAGATGCCGAGCTAAGAGCCAAAGAATCCGAGCTGATCAGCATTCATGAGGCTGCGCAAGAGCGCGCGAACCTGATCGTCGAATTTCAGGCGGCGCTGGACGGTCGTGACCTGCACGCAGCGCAACTACAAGAATCCAACTTGCAGCGGGCCAAAGAGATCGAGGACCTGACAGTCGCCCTGGAGCGGCAGAACGCGCACCTGAAAGCACGCGAAGAGGCCATCCTGGAACTGAGCTCGGCTCTGACTCGGCGCGAGCAAGAGATTGAAGCTCTCCGAGGCATTGCTCAAGAACGCGAAGCGCTCATCCTGCGCCTGAATGACTCCCTCAAGCAGTACGAAGGCGACCTCGCCAGAATCCGCGACGCCGCGCAAGAAGGCGCAAAACTCATCGTCGAATTTCAGGCGGCGCTGGACGGCCGTGACCTGCACGCGGCGCAACTCCAAGAATCCAACTTGCAGCGGGCCAAAGAGATCGAAGAACTGACAGCCGCCCTCGAGCAGCAGAACGCCGACTTGGAGGCGCGTAAAGATGTCATCGCGGAGCTGAGCTCGGCATTGGATCGCGGCCATAAGGATCTGGAAAACATACGAGCGATTGCCCAAGAGCGTGAAGCCCTCATTCTCGAGTTGAACGCGGCACTCGGCGAGCGAGACGAGCGCGTCTTGGCGCTTTCGGCCGCGCTCGACGAACGTGGCCGCCTGATTGCACAATTGGAACGTATCGCCGAAGAGCGGCTGCTAGCGTTGGAGCAAACGGACGCAGGCTTGCGAGCGATTACCGCGGAGGCCGACCGGCGGGCGATCATACTCGAGGAAGTGACCTCGCTGCTCGAAAAGCAGAACCGGGCGGGATAAAGAGCGCCGCTAATCGGCTGCTGCCGCGGTCCACGCCCGGTAGGTCTCGTAGAAGCGGCGTAAGGCGGCGTTCTCCTCGGATAGCTGGCGGTTATCGGCTTGCAGCAACGCGATTTCATCCGCCGGAATCTGCTCGGCCTCACCGACGGCCGGCAGCGACGCCGGCAGAGACTCGTACCACTTTGCGCTCTGTTCGTACTCAAAATCAGTGAGCAGTCCCGGCAAAGCACCCTCGAACAATTCGCCGAACTCGCGATCGAAGTAGTTCCGCCAGTCGCCCGCCACACCGCGGCGATAATGGCTGAGGACATTACTCTGCCCCTGAGGGCGTCCGCTGCGCGCTTCGAAGGAATGCCGCTTCAGCACGTCATGCAGTCTCTCGCTTGGTACATCGAGCTGGAAAAACGCGAGAATATTCCGAAACTCCTCGTACGATCGTTCGATCAGACGCTCGTATGTCGTGAAGTATTCCGATTGGGTCTCGCCTACGCGTACGAGTTGCGCCCAGGAATGGTAGATCGGCGCCCACGAGCAGAAAGCGTGCAATGCGATCCTCAAGCGTCCCCGCTGATCCAGATCGAGCAAAACGGGACGGATCGTCCGAATATTCCGGTTGCTAAAATGGCTGTAGGCCGCGGAATATACCCACGAAACGATGATGTCGCGGGGGTCCCGAACGACCACGAGCGCTCTGTCACCAGGGGCGGACGCGCGCTTCCACTGCGCATAGCTGACGTCGTAAAACATTCCCAGCGCCGCAGCGTGATTATCATCTTCGCTCGGCCAAGCATATTCGGATTCAATCGCTAACGCGCGATCGGGTTGGAGAGCTGCGACGGTTTGATCCGAGAGCACGCCTTTAACCCACTGGCTGCCGCACTTGTGAAAGGTGAGAAAAGCGATTTTGGAAATGTGCAGACCTCTATGCGCCGACCGCTACTTGCATTCGAGCTGCAATTATCGCGATTGCGGCTTTCCGTTTAGTAGCATTAAAACCGCTTCTTTGTCAATTTTCGTCCCCGCAGCATTGATATTCCTCAGGCCTGCGTTCGGGAGAGGGCGGCGGGCGGCTATCTAGATCGGCGGTCAAGGATGGTTACGCCGTGCAACGTTGCGTTATCGGAGTTTACGTGGTCAAACCACGCGACGTTCTCCTGGAGAAGCGTGAGGACTAAGACGTATTCGCCGGGATCGTCGGGCGCAGCAACGAGTGCGGTCGCTGTGATCAGATCGCCGGGTGGCGCCGATCGCGGCAGCGGCGTATGAATCCATTCTCCGGCGGCGATCTCGGCGCCATCGTCCGATCGAGTCCAGCGGTAGCAAATAGAGACTGGATTCGGCGGCGCGGAGACAAGGATGGCACCGCCCAGATTGGTGACCCAGACCGGAATCTCGAGCGAGTCGCCGCAATGCATTACCTCGGGAACGCGCGCGGTCATGGAGATCTTCATTGCCTCGGGGGGCAATGGTTCGCCGATCGCCCACATTCGCACCGGTTCGACGCCCGCGAGTCGAAACAGGTAGTGGTGGTCTTCCTCCGCGTTTCTCGTACGGCTCGTGCGAAAGCCGGCTCTCGCGCCTTGAAGCAGCGGCCGCGGAACGGGCAACAATTCGTAGATCTCCTTGGCCTTCAACTCCGTCCGGTCAACCACTTTCCAGGTCTTCCGATCGATCGCGCAGATTGCAGCGTTAGCGCGAGTGACCGCGTACCGGCCGGCACTTTCGCCAACTAACAGGACGTCGTCAAAGACGGCGAGACCGCGCGTATAACCATCGAGCTTGAGGCGGCGCTCAATCTTCCCGGAGCCGGGATCGATCTGCACTATCTCGCGCGTGGCGGAGTTGCAAATCAGCCATTTGCCATCAGCAAAGCGCGGCGAATGCGGCTGCGAAAGGCCCGTACAAATCTCCTTGTTGTCGCTGATGCGCAGCAACAAACCCGATGTCCCGCGCAGCTCCTCCGCCCAGCCGCGATGACGTGCGAATCTTCCGAAGACCGAAACGTACCATTCGTCGCCGGCACGCGCCAGGCCATTGATGTGCCACGAATCGGCTTCGCCCGGCGCCGACCAAACGCGTTCGACGTCGCCGGTGCGTGAGATCCAAAGGATCGTATTTTGAATCGACGCTACCACGAGGAATTGCGAGCCCGACCACGCGATGTCGTGCGGGGACCCGAATCCGTCGAAGCGGTAATACCTTTCTACGCCGCGGTCGTCGTAGACGAGAAGCTCCGTCATCGTTTCGGTTTTGTCGGGCGACTTCAGCAGGCGCGCCAGCTTGCCGCCGGCGATGCAAAGTCCCATGGTCGTCAGGTTGTCGATCCGGTCGATGCGGCCACGCTCGTATGCGAGCAGGCCGCCCCCGTCCGCCGAACTGGCGGAAACAAGGACCGGAGAATCCGTCGATTTCAAAAGGTTCGCCAGCCCCGGATCGACCTGCCTTTAGCGGTGTGGAAAGTACCTAATTGCCCGACGTGTCGTCCTGGCCGGAGCCTCCGTCGCCGTGATGGTCGCCGCCGTCACCGTCGCCACCGTCGTGATGGTGATGGCACCCATGGCCGTCGCCGTTATCGTCATTGTTGCCGTTGTTTCCTTGATCGCCGCCGCCGCTATTGTCATCGTTGCCGTTGTTGCCCTGACAATCGCTGCAATTGCCGCCGCCGCATACTACCGGAGGAGTAGTCGCAAGGCTGGCCACGGCAAGCCCGTCGGGGGCGCTGTGCGCTGCAAACGAACCGGCTAGCGTCAGCGCGCCGCTGACCGCATTTATCGTGAATTCGGAAACGGTGTTGGCGGCGTTATTGGTCACATAGATGAACCGGCCCGACGGATCGACCACCGCGTTATAGGGTTGCGTACTGGCCGCAAAAGGCGAACCCGCCATCGGCGTCAGCGTGCCGGTCGTCGCGTTCACTGTATAGGCCGAGATGTCGTTGGAGAAACGGTTGGGGATGTACACGAACTTGCTGGTGGGATCGATCGCCACGTCAAAGGGGCGAACGCCCGCCGCGAAAGGCGAGCCCGCCACCGGCGTCAACGCGCCGGTGATCGGGTCGATTGAAAAGCCGGAAACCTGGCAGGAAGCACCCTGGCAGGAATAACGGTTGGTTACGTATGCGAAACTACCCGTAGAATCGACATCTATCGCGAAGGGCTTACTACCCGCGGGGAAGGGCGAACCCGGCACCGACGCTAGCGCACCGGTGGTCGCGTCGATCGTGAAGACCGAAACCGCGTTGGATCCTTCATCGGTTACGAACGCGAATCTGCCCTTGGAATCAACCACCACGAAATACGGAGAGAGACCGTTCGCAAACGGCGAACCCGCAATCGGCGTTAAAGCACCGCTGTTCGGGTCGATCGTGAATGCGGAAACGCTATTGCCTTTGCGATTTGGTATGTAGACGAATCTGCCGGTGGGATCGACAGTTACGCCATAAGGATGCGAACCGGTCGTGAAAGGTGAACCCGCGACCGGGGTTAGCGCGCCGCTGGTCGCGTCGATCGTGTACGCGGAAACGTTGCCGGATCCGTCGTTCGTAACGTAGGCGAACTTGCCGGCGGGATCCACTGCCACACTGTGAAACGGACCGAGTCCCGCCGGGAAGGGCGAACCCGGCACCGGCGTCAGCGCGCCGGTGGTCGCGTCGATGGTGTACGCGGAAACGTCGTTGGAGACTTGGTTGCTCGCGTACAGGAATCTGGCAACGGCGCTTGTCGCCGACGAAGCTCCGGCCGACATCGCACGGGCTCCGACCGACATCGCACGCGCTCCGGAAATTCTCGGTTGTCCGTACGGCGGCGTGAACGACGACGAGCGATGCGCGCAGCCCGCGAGGGCGATTAAAAAAACGGTCGCTACCGCGACAAGGATTGACGGACTGCGCCTCATTGGAATTCTCCTCTTATGCTTCTTCGCCCAAAGCGCGACGGTGACGGCCGCCTAGCTGCTGCAGTACTTGCCGCCTTCCGCATCAACCGGGGCGGACCTACCGGTTGTGACCCGGATTGGATCGCAATTTCGCATGCTTAATGCAGATCACACTCGTGCTTAACTATTCATAATATCCATCCGCGCCGATCGAGCACTTGCAGACCTGCGAGCGTTCGGAAGGGTTTCCAAGCATGAGAGAGGACTCTCTGCGCCATGGTTTTTTTCCGCGCTTGCGCCTTGATCGCGTTGACTTTGGTCGCGGCCTGCAACGGATCAAACCCGGCCGCGCCGGCGAATCCGTCAACCAAGAACGGTCCGCTCGCAGCCAAGGTGCCCGACATCGTGGACGACACAAGAGATCTGGCGTTGGGTAAGGGCTGGTATCTCTACGAAACGTTCGGCGGACAGTCGTTTCGGTGGGTGAACAACGACGCGGAGATCGTCGTAAAGAATCCGCGTACGAATCTTAAAGACGTTTGGGTCGAGCTCGAAGCCGGCCCGAGTCTTGGAACCAAAGATTTCATACTGGACGTGCGCGAGAAGAACCGCGTTGTCCAATCGATTCCAATCTCCGGCCGGCAAGGTGCGGTTCTATCCGTTCCGGTGCGCCCGGGACAGCCTTCGACATTCACGCTGCACGTCAACGGCGGCGGTAAGCGCTTGGCCGAACCGCGGATCCTCAACTTCCGAGTCTTCACCGTCGCCGGCGCCGACATCGTCGATCCGAACAGTGGCATCACGCTCGGGCGTAATTGGGACGTGGTCGAGCGTTTTGCCGGAAGAACATTCCGCTGGGTCGACAACGACGCGCTCTTCACGGTCGCTTCGGCCGGGACGAGATCAGAGACGATTCACATCGTGAGCCTGCCCGGTCCAGGTTTGGGGGGCCATCCTTTGGTGATACAAGTGCGCGACGCAGCCGGAACTGCGGTGGCCACGCTGCATCCGGGCAAGACCGGCGACGCTGTCTTCACCGTACCTTTGAAACCGGGGAACAACGCTTTCACGCTGCACGTTTCCTATGGGGGCCGGCGGACCAGCAGCGATCCGCGCATCCTCGACTTTAGAGTCTCTTCACTAGTTCCGGGCGGGTAGCTGATAGCGTTCGCTGAGGCGGACGCCTTCGAGTATGTAACACAACCGCCGCTTGTCGTCACGCCCCGGCACGAAGTGCCGCGCCGCCTCGATTGTGAACGATAGCGTGGAGTGCCATTGTTCCTCGGGAACCGGGATGCTCAGCGTAAAGGTCCCGGCGCCGAATGTTTCTTGTGCGAAAACGCGCTCATTTCCAACGGTAATACGTTGCCGTCCGATCGGACCGGGCCGCAACGTCACGGTCAGCTCGACGTACCGTCCGTCGCAGGGCGGCAACATCTGATGCACGCGCGTGGACGCCCATCCATCGGCATACCATCCCTGGGAATGGATGGCAACTTGGCCGATGACACGATGGGAGAATCGAATGACCGCGCGCTGCAGCAGCCGCTCCAGACGCGGCCACCACGAAAAAAGCGCAGCTATCCGACCGCAAAGAAGCTTCTCGTAGGTATCCAGGCCATAGATCACATAGGCGGGAGGAAAACGGTATGAACTGTGCCGCCGCAAGATACGGACGATCTCCCTAAAACGGGTGGCACCGCCGGCGGCGGTCTTAGCCTCGGGATACTCTCGCAAAGCGCCCATGAATTGCGGAATATAGCCCATCACGTACCGTTTGCCGGTGCGAATCAAGATCTCCCAATCGAGCCCGTAATGCAGATCCGGATCGAAGAATCCAATCGTCTCAAAGACGCCGCGCCGCCAAAAAACGGTCTGCTGTAAAATATAATCGGAGAGATTGACCAGTTTCCATAAATTATACGGCTCGGTAATTTCGAAGCGAGCGATCACGTCGCCCGCGGCGTCGATCCGGTAGCCTTCACCGTAGACAGCTCCAACTTCCGGGTTTTCGGCCAGTGCCGCGACGGCAGCGCTCACTGCGCCCGGCAGCAAGAGATCGTCGGAGTTCAAGTACGCGACAATCGAGCCGCGCGCCATTCGGAATCCTTTGTTAATGGCGTCAGCCTGGCCGCGGTCCTTTTCCGAAATGAACGTGAGGCGATCGCCGTACGGCGCGACGATGCCGAAGGTGCCGTCGGTCGAACCGCCGTCCATGACGATATATTCGAGGTTCGGATAGTCCTGCGAAAGCACGCTCTCGATCGTGGCGGCGACGAACCTGGCTTGATTGAACGAAGGCGTCACGATTGTCACCCAGGGCAGTTCGCCGGAGTCGTTCATAGCGAGCGATGCGCCTGCCAATCGGCGAAGAACTCAGGAATGCGCGAGCGGTTGAGGTAGCAGCCGATCGCCAAACACAGCGGTACGCTCAGCCACGAGTTGCGCGGCCGGCTGAAGAATTGCTCCTTTTCGCCGGCCAGATAGCTTGCGTAGCCTTGCACCCATTCGTACGGGACGTACCCATAATGCCTGCGCAATGTTGCGAAAACCTCGCGGTAGAACGCAGGGCGCGCGCAAACGGACTTGCTGCCGCGGTGGAGTCGCGATTTTGCAAGGTATCGCTCGATCCTCAAAAATTCGCCGTCCGCCGCCAGGCGAATCCACAGATCGTAATCGAGCACGTAACGAAGCGCCGGGTTCATCCCGCCGACACGGTCGAACGCAGTGCGCCGCACGAACGCGGCCGGCTGACAGATGTAACAATCGCGCTTGAGCGCCTCCCGATCGAAATCGCGCGTCGGGTAGTCCGCAAGCGTTGCGCCGTCTTCGGCCACGTGCAATGCATTCCCATAGACGACCGCAATCTCCGGGCGCGCCGTCAGGCTGCGCACCGCTTCGGAGACGGCTTCGGGCAAATATGCATCGTCGGCGTTGAGGAACGCGACGATCTCGCCATGCGCGCTTTGCAAACCCTGGTTGATCGCTTCACCTTGTCCCGAATCGCGTCCCGAATGTATGTGCGCGATCCGGTCGCGATAGCGCTGCAATATGGAAAGCGTGCCGTCGGTCGAACCGCCGTCCATCACGATGTACTCAATCCGCGGATAGTCTTGCGCGAGAATACTTTCGATGCAATCCGCCAGAAAGGGAGCGCAATTGTAAGAGGGCGTGACGATGCTTACGAGCGGAACGGAGGGATCGATCAACGCTCGCCGGTTCGATTTTGAAGGAGCGTCTGGGTTCTAGCCACTTACCGCAACGGCTTGGTTTCGATACCACTCGATGGTCTCGCGCAGACCCGCCCGCAACGGCGTCTTCGCACGGAATCCGAAGAGCCGTTCCGCACGGCTGGTGTCAAGTTTACGACGCGGCTGTCCATTGGGTTTGGAGGCATCCCAAAATATCTCGCCTTTAAAGTCACAGAGCTCGGCGACCAACGCGCCCAGATCTTTGATCGAGGTCTCCTCGCCGCTTCCGATATTGACCGGCTCGCCCGAATCGTAACTCTGGGCGGCCTTGACGATTGCTTCGGCCGCATCCTTGACATAGAGAAACTCGCGCGTCGGCGTTCCATCGCCCCAGCAAAGGATTTTTTTGTGATGGAGCTCGCGAGCTTCGATCATCTTGCGGATCATAGCCGGAATGACGTGCGAGGATGCGGGGTCGAAATTGTCGAGCGGTCCGTAGATATTGCCGGGAAGAAGATAGATGCTGTTCATCCCGTATTGCTTACGATAGGCCTGGCACTGCACGAGCAGCAACTTCTTTGCGATGCCGTATGGAGCGTTGGTGCTCTCCGGGTAGCCGTCCCATATCGTCTCCTCGCGGAACGGAATCGTAGCCAGGTTCGGATAGGAGCAAACCGTCCCGACGATGACGCTTTTTTCGACGCCGTACCGGCGGGCGTACTCCAGGAGTTGAATGCCCATGATGGCGTTGCAATAAAAGAACCGGCCCGGATTCTCTTGGTTCGCGCCGATTCCGCCAACGACGGCCGCCAGGTGAAAGAGCACCTCGGGTTTTACGTCCTTGAAGAGTCGCCGAACTGCGGATTCGGTCGTCAGGTCGTAATCGGCGTGCTTGACGACGAACACATCCTCGCAGCCTACCTCACGCAGGGACTGCACTAAGAAGGAGCCTACAAAACCAGCCCCGCCGGTAACGCAGATCCGCCTCGAGCGAAGGTCGATCATCGTCCTCCATTCATAAAACCGGAACCGCCATACTCTATCGACTTTTCGGCATTATAGCATTCAGGCCAGCTTCCAATCAGATTATCGACGTTTCCCAGGAAACGTTCAGGAGTTCGCGATACGCTGTTTCGATCGGTGGCCAAGAGTAGGCCCGCTCGACGAACGATCTGCCCTGTGCTCCCAAATCTTCGCGAACTCGCTCGTCCATAATACCCAGGGCTGACTCGAATTCGTCGTAATTGGCATACCAAAGTCCGCCGCCCGAACGGCGGCATTGTCCAACCAAGGGCGCGGAATGCGCGTTGACCAATGCGGCCTTCCCCATAGACCACGCTTCCAACACTGCCAGCGAGAGACTCTCGTGCGCCGACGGCATCGCGAGCAGATTGCAGGCCGCTAGCGCATCCCATTTCGTTGGCTCGTCGACCGTCCCCAGTACCACTATGTTTTCATTGTCCGGCAATTTCAAGTGCCGCTCTCCGATGAAGACGAGCTTCACCGGCGTCTCGTGCCGGCGCCGGAAACGCGTGAAGTATTCGGCCAAGACGTCGCAACCTTTCGAACCGTCGATTCGCCCTAGATAGAGCATGAACGGTCCCCAGAGCCCGTAACGCGCGCGGAACGATTCGGCGTCTGTCCGGTCCGGCGGTTCTATCCCGCACCCGATTATCGGCCCGTCCACGGAGATGCGGGAGAAGCGCGCACGGACGAAGTCATGTTCTTGCGGCGTATTGAAGATTATTCCGGCGGGACGTTTAAAAAATTCGTTCCACATACGCATGCGAATCGGCCATTCATCCTGCGCAAGCGGAACCAGAAACGATCGTTCTTCGACCAGCGGCAACAGTTCGTACGTCGTAGCATACAAGTAGCCGAAGAAAAAAAATGCATCGTAACGGAACCGGTGCAATCTCAAATAGCGATTGAGGGCCGAACAGATCGGCCCTTGCGCGTGCATCCACTCTTTCTGGAGGGCGATGCTGCTGCGTTCGACGTCGAAGCGTATTCGCTCGGAAAGCCGATTGAAGCGTCTTACATCGCGAGGTCGATCGACGGCGAAGCGCCGGATATGGACTCCGCGCTCGTACTCGTGGCCCTCAGGATAGACGTTCTTCCACGTCATGTAATCGCGCGCGCAAGTGGTCAAAAGGTCGAGATCCCACGTCGAACTCAAACGCTGCGCGAGCTGGAAACAGAGCGATTCTGCCCCGCCGAAAACGTCGGCGCCGGCGCGTTGGACGACGAAGCCGACCTTGGGTTTGGGCAACTAGGCGCGCTGGGCCACGCGCCGCTCTTCCAAAAAGAGGGCAGCGCGATAGCGCTCCAGGACTCGTTCGGGAGTTCCGTTGCGCAAATAATACTGCCGGCCTCGTTCGCCGAGGCCGCCCAAACGATCGGGATCTGTCCGATCGATGAGCGAAAGAACAGCCACCCATTCATCCTTCGAAGTCGCCAGCCAGCCACCGCCGCACTCGCGCAGCGCGCGGGCCGTCACCGCGCAGTCGCCGTTGACCGCGACGGGCCGGCCATAGCTCCAAGCCTCCATCACCGATCGGGAGAAGCTCTCGTTACGACTCGGTTGCAAGAGCGCCAGACACGATCTCAGCAAGCGAGATTTTTCGCGCTCGCTGACCTGGCCCAAAGCTACGATTCCGCACCGCGGCGGTAGCTGGATTTTGCCCGGGCCGGCCAGGACCAACCTCAACGAGCTCGTGGGACAACGCCGGCGATACTCGAGGAACGCTGCGACGATGTGATCCACGTTCTTGCTCGAATCGATGCGGCCAAGATAAAGAAGATAACGGCGCCGGCGGTTGATGCTGCCGCTGGTTGGCGGCCTCACCCAATGGCCGACTATAGAACTCTTCGGATCGATCCCGGCGCCGTACAGGCGCCGCGCCAGCGTGAACTCCGCCTCGCTATTGAAGAGCAAGCCCTTAGCGGCGCGAAAGATCTTCCGAACCTGCGGAAGATAGGCGTACCCCTCGTCGTGCAGACACGGCTGTAAGTACGCGCGGCTCGCAACCAGTTCCACGCCGCGCAGTATAGGGCCGTACAAGTATGGCGTAAAGATAATTGCGCGATAACGTCGCCCCCAGTCGGCCAAGTATTGCAGGAGACCGGGAGAGTGAATGTTCTCTTCGCAGAAATCGGCGGCGACTCGCGGTGGGATCCGGCCCGGGTGCTTTTTGAACCAGCCGGCCGGCTGATCGAGCAAAAACGCGTTAGCCCAATTGAATTCCTCAATGCTCCGCTGCCGTACGCGAAAACGGCGGATCGCGAAATTTCCCCGGAGCGCTGTTCCCTCGGGATAATAATTTACCGACCAATCGCTATAAAACGATCGCGAACAAGTCGTTAAGACATCGATTGTGGTCGGGGGTTTGAAGAGCTCGTGCACCAATTGCCAAGCAAGCTGCTGCGAGCCGCCGATCTCGTTCTCGGCGTACCAAGGAGTAACGATGGCAATCCGGCCTTCACTCGCCTGCATCCGATTCCTTAAGGCTTGCCAGTTGATTTTCCAGCTGACGCACTTCACTCTGCAGGACCGCAATGAGTCCGTGCAACTCCTTGGTGATTTGCAGCAGCTCGCGAACTGCCTCGACCAGCGCGAAATTTACGTGACGCTGATCGTTGAATAGGAACGCAAAGAGTCTGAGCAGCGAGCTTCGCAGCGAGGCGCTAACGGTAAATGGAAATAGCCAAAGACGGCGCGGCCAGATCGTCCGCACCTTGGCCATTTTGCGCGCCGTGACCAACAACGCTTCGATACTGCCGGCGTCGAGCTCGGACGAGTACACGCGGCTATGCTCGTCTCTTATCAGCGCCGCGTCATCTTCTTCGCGCTGCATGACCTCATCGTGCACGCGAGCCATCAGCTCGTCTACCTGGAGGTTGAAGTTATTCACGGCTTGGTAAAAAGATTTCTTAGGTTGCGCACGTGGTTCCTGGGAGTCACGGGATGAACGCTCAACGGCGAGAAGAGAGCGAGCATGGCGTTCGGTCCCGTCTTGCCGCCGGACAGTTCGTTGGTGCATCTCGATCTTGCCGGCGCCATAATCTACGCCGCGCTTTTCGTCGCGGTAACGATCGTCACGTCCCGGCGCCCCGTGCTCGGCGTTTCGGTGCTCATTCTGCTCGACCCGTTCGCTTTTTACCGTTGGATCGGCTTCACCACCCTGACGCTGCCAAAAGCAACGCTCGTGGCCATTATTGCCGGATTGCTCCTGCGGAGAGTTTCGTTACCTCATTTAAATCGCACGCCGGCTCGTATGCTGTTTTTGGCGTTCTTGCTGATGGCCGCAGCAGCTGCGCTGTCGGTGTGGCATGCGGGCGTTGCAACGCCCGCTATCCGCGAGACGTTCAAGTGGTTCGAGTATGCAGCAATCTTCGCGGTTTGCGCGATTGCCTTTCACGCCGAACCGGACGAAGCCGCTATCCGTTGGCCGACGCTGATCGCAACGGGTCTTGTCATTTCGCTGGCGCTGCCCGAACTTTTCATAGGCGCCACCTCCGGAATCATCATCGCTCATACGGAGGTCCCGCGCATTGCCGGCCCCCTCGAGGGGCCCAACCAACTCGCAGCCTATCTTGGCCTCACGTTACCGCTTCTTTTTGCCTACACGCTGCGGTGCGGACGCCGCTGGCCGGAGATATTCGCGATTGCGGGCGGCCTTGCAGCGGTGGTTCTGACCTTTTCGCGCGCCGGGATCGTTGCGCTGCTGCTGGCGCTGTGCGTCGTAGCCATGCTTTGTTTCACTGCGAAGTTGGCGCGCGTACTTTCGGCGCTGGCCGCGCTGGGAATACTCGGCGGTTCCGCGGCAGCCTGGTGGGTATTGGCGGCCGGGCTGGATTTTGCGCCGGTGCAAAGGCACGGCATCGACCTCAATGGCGGATTGGGGACGCGCCGCGAGCTCTGGCAAGCCGCACTCCAGCTTTGGCGCGCGCACCCGCTTTGGGGCATCGGGGCGGGAAACTTCGAGCTCCGAGTCGGTTCTCTCTTGCATTCTCCGATCAAGACCCATGCGAACAGTCTCTATCTCCAAAGCTTGGTGGAAGGGGGACTGCCCCTTTTGGCTGCGACGATCTTTTTGGTTTACCAATCCATTGCGAGCTTCGTCCGCTCCGCCCGGACACCGCTGGCGATTGCAGCGCTGGGCGCGAGCGCCGGGCTCGCCTTCCATTTTGTTTTCGATTTCTTGATCTTTTATCCAAAGGTCGGCATGCAGTGGGCGATTCTTTTGGGGATCGCGGCCGGCAGTCTCATGCCTCAAGGGCAAGGTCCTGACGGCACAGATCGTCCACTGTCAAACTCGTTGAAGAATGAGTAACGCCCGGCCACTAAGCATGCGGACAGGCTCGTTCGTTTTCACGCAGTTGTGTAAAGGTTCGCGCCAGGTTCTCCGCAAAATTCGGCCGCGTGGCCCCTATGGACATTCTGACCCCTGCGAATAACAGCGCTCTGGGAGCCGGCTGGTTTCCGCTGGAAACCTACCGCGCCGAGAGTTTCCGCTGGGTCACCAACGATGCCGAAGTCTTGGTTGCGGCCCTAAGGAACCTCAAACACTACCTGAAGATTTTGCTCGAACCGGGCCCGGGCCTGGACCTCAAACCGTTTGAGCTCCTAGTTAAAGAGAAAAATAAAACGCTCGCGCGAACGACCGTGAAAGGCCGCCAGACGATCTCGATCGAGCTCCACGCCACCGTCCCGATGGTTCGCAAGCTGGTATTAAATGTAGAAGGCGGCGGTAAACCCGCTCCCAACGACGGCAGGCTACTCAACTTCCGCGTTTTCAAGCTGAGTTTCATCCCGGCGCTCGTCGACGTGCTTCCTCCCGAACTGAGTGCGAAGCTCGGGGCAGGTTGGTATCCACTGGAGACCTTCGACGGCCAAACCTTCCGCTGGGCAGGCAACGATGCGAAATTTACCATCACCGACCCGGCCGGACTGAAAATGCTGTTGCTCGAGCTCGAGCCCGGACCCGGCGTGAATTCGAGAGCCTTCGTGCTGCGCGTTCTCGACGATTCGGGCGTTCAGATCACGCAAGCAGAGGTCAAGACACGGCAACCGGTCGCGATTCCGCTCGAAGGCGCGGAAAAGGGGAAGTCCGTTTCCTTTACATTGCACGCTGATGGTGGCGGAAGACGGATTGGCTCAGACGAGCGAATCATGAATTTTCGGATTTTTCAACATTCTCCCGATCTCAGCGCACCGGCTAAGCGACCGGCGATTGCCTAGTTCGTAGCCTCCGCAAACTGCGGTTTGCACTGCGGAGCCGACGCGGCTTCGCCCGGGAGCGAGTTTGGGGGTCGCGAAGGGTCGCTTATGGACGAGGAGCTGCGCCTGCTGGAGGCCGGAACGATCTTCATTCTGCGTGAAGCGCATCGCCGCATTGCGCCGCTCGGAATGCTCTGGTCGGTCGGTAAGGATTCCACGGCGCTCTTGTGGATGGCGCGCAAGGCGTTTCTCGGCACTCTGCCGTTTCCGGTCGCGCTGCTCGACACCGGGATGGAGTTTCCGGAGGTCTATCAGTTTCGCGACAAGATCGTGGCCGAATGGGCATTGAGCTACGTCAATCACGAGTGTCCGCCGCAAGAATATGTCGATCAAACCCTTCCGCCCGCCGCGCGCGCGGCCACGCGAAAAACGGAAGGCCTGAAGACGTTGATCGCGGAGCTCGGATGGAAAGGCGTAATACTCGGTATTCGCCGAGACGAGCAGGCGACGCGCGCTAAGGAGCGCGTCTTTAGCCCGCGCAAGCGGGACGGATCGTGGAACTATAAGGATCAGCCGGCGGAGTTCTTGCGCTACTTCACGACGCAGGTTACGGATGGCGCCCACGTAAGAATCCATCCGCTGCTCGCGTGGACGGAGCTAGACGTCTGGCGCTACATTCGCGCGGAGAAGATCCCCTTTTGCTCGCTTTACCTGAGCGACGGCAAGCGGCGGTTTCGATCGCTCGGTGAGCGCAACATCACGCTGCCCGTTGAGAGTACTGCGCGCGATCTCGACGAGGTCATTGCCGAGTTGGAAGCCACGCATGCTTCCGAGCGGGCCGGCCGCACGATGGATTTTGAAACCGAAGATGCATTCGAGCGGCTGCGCACCGGCGGCTACATGTGAATCCTGCGTTCCCCGTCGTGCTCGTCGGTCAAGTTGATTCGGGCAAGTCGACGCTGCTCGCTCGCATCCTGATTGACACCGGCGCCTTTCCCGTTGACCGCTTGGAAGAGCTAAAGACGGCTTCCGCCCGCCGCGGCTCGGATCTCGAGCTCTCATTTATGCTCGACGCGTTCCAAGGCGAACGCGACCAGGCCGTCACGATCGACAGCACAAAGCGCTGGCTCCGGACCGCAGCGCGCGCTTACGTCTTCACCGACGCACCCGGTCACCGCCAATTCCTAAAAGCGCTTTTCACCGGCGCCGCGGAGTCGGTGGCCGCGCTGCTCGTCTGCGACGTGCGCGAGGCGCTGGCGGAAGATGCGCAAAAGCAGATCGCGATTCTGCGCCTATGGGGAATCTCGGACTTCGTCGTCGCGCTCAACAAAATGGATTTGGCATCCTACGCGGCCGGCGCGTACACGGCAGCGAGCGCGCGCGTTCGCGATCTCCTAGCAGCGCATGACGGACGCACGCACGCCGTCGTGCCCGTCGCTGCCAAAAGCGGCGACAACGTCACTGAGCCCAGCGATCGCATGCCGTGGTACGACGGCCCGACGCTGATCGGGGCGCTCGACACGATCGAGATCGCGCTGCCTGCGCGCAACCACAACCGGTTGATCGTGCAGGATGTCTATCGGCGTAGCGGCGAGCGCATCGTGACCGGCTGGGTCGAAAGCGGCCATTTCGCGCCCGGCGATAACCTCATCGTACTGCCCTTAGGCGCGGTTGCCCACATCGCGGAGCTGCGCGGGTTTCCCCACGCGCCGGCGGTCTTAAACACCGGCGACCACGCCGCGATCACCTTCGACCGCCCGATCTTCGTGGAGCCGGGTGACGTGCTGGCCGAGCCAGACAGCGCGCCCGCGGTTGCAAGCACCCTCGGAGCAACGGTCTTCTGGTTCGCGGAAGGGCCGCTCGAAGACGGGGCGGCGATCGATCTTCGCATCGGCGCACGCGACGTCAGCGCTGCGGTAAGGCTTTCAGACGGCGATCAAAGCGTCGAGCGTTTCGAGCTCGCGAATATCGATTTCGAATTGAGCGCTCCCGCGGTCCTGGATCTCGGGGCGAAGGGCTCGCTCTCGAAGTTCGCGCTCTATCGCGGCGGCACGCTGTCGGGATGCGCGGTCGTCACAACACTCGCGGTTCATCCACGGAAGATTGCGCCGCAAATCGACGCCCCGCCGGAACACTCGCTCGTCACGCTCGACGCCCTCCGCTCGGAGGCCGGGCATTCCGCCGGAGTTCTGTGGCTGACCGGCCTACCCGCAGCCGGAAAGAGCACGATCGCCAAGCAGGTGGAGCAGCGGCTGTTCGAGCGCGGCTGGCGCACCGTCTATCTGGACGGCGATTCGCTGCGCGCCGGCATCAGCCGCGATCTCGGTTTCTCGCCCGCCGATCGAAACGAAAACGTTCGTCGCGCGGCCGAAGTCGCGAAACTGCTTATGCAGAACGGCATCGTCGCGATCGTCGCGCTTGTTTCGCCGAGCGCGTCGGCTCGCACGATGGCGCGAGAGATCATCGGCAACCAATTCTTCCATGAAATCTACATCGATGCGCCGCTCGATGTCTGCCGAAAACGCGATCCGAAAGGCCTCTACCGTCGCGCCGAAGCGCAGTCCGTACTGAACTTCACCGGCGTCTCAGCTTCCTATGAGCCGCCGCCGTTTCCGGAGCTGAGGATTGAGTCGGGTAAGAACTCAATCGATCTCTGCGTTGCGCAGCTTTTCGGCTACGTGATCGACCATTTCGAGCGATCGTGAAGCCCGATTGCCTCGCCACTCCCAGGGCCGCCCGATTCCGGTCCGCTGAAGGTTCGCGCCGGCCTGCCTGCAGAACCCCGAACTTTCAACAGTATGGACATTTTGACGCCCGCCAACAACACGAGTCTGGGATCCGGCTGGTTTCCGTTGGAAACATACCGCGCCGAGAGCTTTCGCTGGGTCACCAACGATGCCGAGATCTACGTCGCCGTCCTTCGGAACGTCAAGCATAACTTGCAAGTTCATTTAGAACCCGGACCCGGTCTGAACCTCAAGCCCTTCGAACTTCTGATCAAGGAAAACAGCGATACGCTCGCCCGCACGACGGTAAAAGGACGGCAAATGATCGCGGTCGAGCTGCCCGCAACGGCACCCGGAGTCCGAAAACTGACGCTCCACGTTGAGAGCGGCGGCAGACCGGCTCCTAACGATGCGCGCGTGCTGAACTTCCGAGTCTTCAAAGTGAGCTTCATCCCGACGCTAATCGATGTGCTGCCGCCCGAGCTCTCGGCCAAGCTCGGCTCGGGCTGGTATCCGCTCGAGACATTCAACGGCGAAACATTCCGCTGGGCCGGCAACGACGCAAAGATTACCGTTAACGATCCGCGCGGTACGAAAACGCTGCTGCTGGAGCTCGAGCCCGGGCCCGGAGTCAATTCTAAACCCTTCGTGCTGCGCGTTCTGGATGACGCCGGAGTCCAAATCACCCAAGCGGAGGTAAAGACGCGGCGCGCGGTTGCGGTGCCGCTCAACGGGGCCGTTTCGCTCACCTTGCACGCCGAAGGCGGGGGCAAGAAGATCGCATCGGACGAGCGGATTATGAACTTTCGCGTTTTCCAGTACTCGCCGGATCTCGAAGCTCTCGCAAGAGAACCTGCACCGGCTTAGCGCCGGTGCGCTCGCCGCTCTGTCGAGCTGTTAGAGACTGATGGCGACAATCGAGCGCGTGGAAAATCAAATTGCCAGGATCGAGGGCTTTAACGCGATCTTCCTGACGGAAGGCCGGCGCGATCTGCGCGGCGACCGAACGGGTATTCCGGGTTACTCCAACCGGTTCGCGAAAAAAGCCCCCGGACGTATGACGGTCGAGGGTTGGAAGCAGCGCCGCTTTCGCGCAATCTACCCCGGCTTCGGCGCCGAAGTCTTGATGGCGAACGGCGAGCCTGCCCGCGGAAATACATTTCTCGAAACCGTCCGCAATTCGTACAAGAGCTGACGCCTAGCCAGGGGCGGTCGGCGTGGTGCAGGCGCTGTCCCTTCCCTAGGCTAGCTAATCTCAGGCTGGGGTTCGGCGGACGCGGCATTTTCCGAGGCGGTCACAGGGAGAGTGTGCGCGGTTTTTCCACTTAAGATCGGAACAGACGCCATGTGCGCGTCGATGCGCTTAATCATGTCGTGGGAGAGTTCCAAGTCGCGTTTTGCTCGCGGCCATTCCAAACGAATACGGTCGGACATCTCGCGCGCCGCTTCCAGGACGATGCCGCGCGGCACGCCGGCTTTGCGCGCGAAGCGTTCTAGATGAGTGAGCGAAATATCCGACCACTCTTTGCTTTGGGCTATGGAAAGTCCGAGTTTGTCGTTCGGTAGATACACGATCGTGGATAGGTAATCGTATGCGGGCGCGAGCTGGGGCGTGCGACCATCTCGGTAGATGACGCTCCAATTCTTCAAGTGCATGTTGCCGTTTCCAATGGCAATAGTGAATACCAGGCGTCGGATAAACTCCCGTGCTGCTCCTTCACCCATCGTGCTCCAGATGCCGTTGAGCATATTGCCGTAGCTGACATTCTGATATTTTTGGGCGGGATATTGGGCGTATATCTGATTGAAGTCTTCGACGTGAATTCTCGCCTCGCCATCGCGGTCAAACCGGCGCTGGTACAGCGCGCGACCGAGATCACTGCGAACCTCCGGCGGTAGATTCCGAACGTTGCCTGAATCGATCAACGCCGTTTCCGGGACGTCAATGCCCACGGCGCGCGCAAATGTGAGCATCGAGAATTCGTTTTCAGGCACGTTCTTATACGTCGCAGAGGGCATCTTCAGGACCCACCTGCCGTCGCGTCCGTGGACCGGAATTGTAATGCCGCCGGGGGCTTCGCGAATTGCGCTGAACTTCAACTGCACGCCGGCGAGCGAGAATTTGAGAACCGTTGGGTCCCTCTCGCTCGCCGTGGGAACGACGTTGTCGAGATCTTCGGCGGGCATTTCTATACCCTCGGAGTGGGACACAATGACAGCGCCGGGTAGATCGTGACCGGTAAGCCAGAGTAGAGGAAAATCGCGGGCTGGGTTCACGCGTGCGCGCTGTGCCAGGTATTGACGAAGGTGGCCCTCCGGCAGCAAATTCGCAAAGAATGGCAACAGGCGAACTTGCGGCACTTTCGACGGATTCACGAGCTTTCGATCGGCGTTGTAGAAGCCAAGACTCAACACCGCTGCGTCCGAGTCATCGCGATAGCTGTCTGCGAACGTGAAAACGTTGTGATCGCTTGTGAGGTTTGTAATCGTTCCGACAAGACGATCGTTTAGGTGGACGTTGAGGATGTGCGGCATTATTCCGGCTCGATGGTGAAGAGCTGACGATCTTCAGGCGCTGGACCGGTGCCGATCAATGCTCTGACCGCGGGTACAATTTCGGTCGGGACCAGCATCAGCTCGAGGTTTTCGGCTCGCGCGATATCCATAAGCGTGCTCAATCGCAAGTCGATTTTCGCCCGCTCGATTTTCGACAGATAGGTTTGTGTAAGGCCCGCTCGGCTGGCAATGGCTTTCTGGCTTAAGCCCTCCTGCTGCCGGCGAGCAGCCAGGGCCTCGATAATAGGTGTAATATGGTCTAACACACGACTATTATGTCATATATGACCTATTAGTGGCAAGAGTCTGCTGCGCGGACTTGGGGCATTCCGTAGCGTCGGACCCATCTTGAACATCTACTCGCATGCGGTTACGGGCGCTCAGCCGGCCCAAAGGTCTAGGGGCGGAAGGCCTTCGGAGGGAGGGAAATCGTTAGGTTTACATCAATAAAACTAACGGTCGAAGGCCTTCGTAAGGTTTACGGTACTATGAAGCAAGAGCAATTTTCAGAGAAAGCCCCGGGCCAAATCGTCCCGACCGAGCAGGGGGACGGCGTTGCTTTCGTTCCCGATCCCTTGCCGCCCACATTCGCGATCGACTACAAACTCGCTAACGCAATCTCCGAAGCCGACGTCGCGCTGGCGCAATTGAATGGACTCGCGCGCACTCTGCCTGACCCCGAGCTTTTGGCACGATCGTTCATTCGCGTTGAGGCGGTCGACTCGAGCCGAATCGAGGGCACGCAGACCACTTACTCTGATCTCGCGCTCTTCGAGGCCGCACAGCAAGCCGTCGAGCCCGACACCGTAGTCGTTGCTAATTATCTTAAGGCTCTCAACCACGGACTCAAGATGCTGGACACGGTTCCCGTCAGCCGCAGACTTTTTTGCGAAGTGCACGCGGTACTTATGCGAGGCTATCAAGAGCAAAGATCTCGCCCCGGTGAAATTCGAAAAGGGCAAGTCGTAATCGGGCCGCTGAACGCGCCTCCAAAACAAGCGCGTTTCGTCCCGCCGCCCCGAACCTACCTCGACGATTTGATCGCTGACCTCGAACGATTCTGCAACAACTATCGCGAGCTTCCGCTCCTTCTGCGCGTCGCGATGATCCATTATCAATTCGAAACAATTCACCCGTTCTGGGATGGGAACGGCCGAGTCGGCCGGCTCTTGATCTTGCTCTTGCTTACGGCAGAGAAGCGCCTATTTCGCCCAATCCTTTACCTCAGCCGGTTTTCGAACAACAGCGAAAGACTTATTATGACCTGCTCTTTGCAATCAGCACCGAAGGTGCGTGGGAGCAATGGTTTCATTTTTTCTTGGAAGGCGTGCGATCGCAAGCAGCCGACGCCGAAGTTCGAATTCATCGCCTCCAGGAGCTGCGCAAGCGTTACACTGACCTGCTCGAATCACGAAAGCGGCGGGCGTTTTCCGACGTTCGGCTGCTTCATCGACTCTTCGAAACTCCCATCACTTCAATTCCGATGGTGCGCGATCAGCAGAAGCTCTCGGGTCCTGCCGCCAAAGATTGCATCCAGCGGCTAGCCGAGGCTGGGATTTTGAAGCGTTTTGAGTATCCCGGGAACGTGCATTATTGGATGGCTACGGAAATCATAGCGGCCGTCAATGCTTGAAGATTAGCTCGTGCAAGGCAGCAATGGCAACACCGCGCGCTTCCGAAAAAAACGCCCGCAAAATCGAGCCTTTGATGGTAGCCAACGGGAATTGAATCTGCTCCCGACCCGTCCGACATAATGCCCGGCGCCCATCACTTTGAACGTTTACGGCCACGTCATCGGTAACCGTGACCGGCACCAGACTACTCTGGGTGTTGGTCCCGAACGCGCGCCCGCGTTGGAACGCAAATTGACACGGGAAAAGCGACGGGAGCGCGAAAGCCGCGCCGCATGGATATCCACGACGATCCGGCTCTGCTCGAAAACTGGTACTACAGCATCGAGCTTGCGCCTGAATTGTTTTCCACGGGTGCCCAGTATCGCAATATTGCTCTAACTCGCACGATACTTTCGCGTGTGGACGTCCGCGGCAGGCGATGCCTCGACCTTGGTACGCAGGAAGCCCTCGTGCCGGCGCTGCTATCGCGCCGTGGAGCAGGTGCAATCACGGCCACTGACATCTTGGACAAAACGCCGCAAATCGATCTCGTCCGTCGCGCACTTGGATTCTCGTTCAGGTACGTTCCGAATCAGACGATCGACGGCCTTCCGCATTCGCTCCTAAGCGAAGCACCTTACGACGTCGTGATTTGCTCGGGTTTACTCTACCACGTCTCCGACCCATATCGATGGATCGCGCTCGCCGGCTCGATGTGTGCACCGGAAGGGATTCTGATATTTGAAACCGCGGCAGTGGACGATGCTGCTCCAATCCTGCTATACAACGCGCGCGGTGCGTTTTTCACCGGCCCGACTACCTATTACTTCCCTTCGCTGCGCTTCATTGAAGAAGCTCTTCGCGTAATAGGTGCCGTACCCATCGACGCATGCCGACTTAAAACGAACCGCAAAAGCGGGAAAGATATTTTCCGCGTTGCACTTGCAGCGCGGATGAAGCGCGACGATGACGACCCATATCTACAACGAGTCCGGATGACCCACGATACGAGGCCTTTCAAGAACTCGTTTCCGCCGACGGTTCCTGTCGGGTACGCGATAGAACGATGTGGTGATCTTGAGACCATGGTGCTAGAAACTCCACCGCTTATTGTGACTCCGGACCAAGTCCGCCTGAGAATATCCGACCAGATTTGACCGCGCATACCTAGGCAATTCTTATCATACTCGGCATGCGTCAGACCGCCGATACAAAAACGATCTGCAAGCGATACTCGATGCATGTGATGAGCCGATAATTATTCCCCTTGATATTAAACACCGTGTATTTTGCCAACCGCCTTCGCCATCTCCGCCGGCAAACGAAAAAACGCCCGTAAAATCGAGCGAATAATGGTAGCGCCAACGGCAATCGAATCGGTCAAATAGGGGTTACCAAGGGTCGCCATCGGCTTTCGCCCTGATGAGCTGATTGTGCATGCGGACCTTAAGGAAGTCGAGAGCATGCCTTCCAACTTCGACATTATCAACCACTCGTGGCGGGTCGATCTCTCGACGGGTCTTGTGGGCGCGCCTTTCGAGAGGGACCTGAACCGTGAGATTGGTCAAGCGATTGCGCGGATTGATACGGGTGCGACACCGAGCCCAAGCTCCGTTCCGCGCTGCCTCGACGGATCAAACCCACTCTTGATCGATCCCTCGCATTTACCGGATGAGAATGACGGCGGAAACGACTAGGTAACGCATAGCCGCCGGGGCCGCAGCGTGTGGCACCGTTGTGGCACGGCCCCTGCACTACGTGACGATTCTTGCCGACACTCGCCGACACGGTGATGAGGTGAAACCGCCCACAGGACGAGGCTCCTTGACACTTAACGCTACTCTTCGGTATCGTCGGACTCAGATTCGATTCCCGTTGGCGGCTACCAAGTTTGTCCTTAGTTTACGGGCCTCTCTTCCTTTTTATAAGCGTGTGCGGGTGACCGTCTGGTGACCCCCGCTCTTGACCCCCATCGCATCCCGTCAGGTCCGCCTAAACTGTTATTAAACCACTGCATCCATGAGGGATTCGGAACTCGCCGCAGGAGTGCCGGTTTCTGTTAATCAGCGCGCCGTTGATTCGAGTCCAACATCCGGAGCCACTTCACTAATCGAAACCCTCGTGAAAGCGAGGGTTTCGATGCTGATCGAATCGCGTCGCATTCGCCGACGTCAAAGTGGCACAGTAGTGGCACAAGAAAGCTGCGGGTTATTAAACCTCAGTCGATCGAATGGACCAACCAGGCCATTCAAACGCTATGCGGCCGATGGGCCGGGCTGGGGGAACGCCCAACGGCGGAGCTAGACCCAGGCGAGCAACACACCCTTGGCTAGACCGGGCTAATTATTCGTAATTTAGTCAAGGTTATCGATGTATGTGCGATCTTCGATAACTTCGCTAACTTCGCTAACTTCACACCGTTTCGCGGGTCCGCACCGTAGCCAATAAAGCGGGCGGCATTGTGCTGCATCGGTCGGGTTGCCTTCGGCGACTTCGCTTCTCACGTTACACCCCGCGCTCGTATGCGCGCGGCCCCGATTCCTTTGCCTACGATCATGATGATGATCATCATGATGCGGTGCCCTATGCTTGCTCTTGTTTTTCGCGCTCTAGAACCGTCAGGACAGCGCGCTCCGTAGCGCTCCCGGGGAATGGAAAAATGTGCGCGAGCCGATAGCCCTCCTCTTCCGTCATCCGGCGGAAAACCTTGAGCCCCTCACCCTCTCTTAACGCATTCTGCAGAATGTTGTGCGGCGCTTGATCGTTCGCATGTAGCACCATAAAGACATATTCGTAGTTTGGATTCATTGGTACCCCCAGTAGTCGTAATACAAGTTGGTTTACTGCACGAAAGAGATCGTGCGCTGTCATTTGTAGGTCCAGTTGGCGGAGAAGATCGTTGAGCGGAGCGATCCAGCGCCGGTTATAAAACGATCTGATCGGCCAAGCGTGCTCTTCGCGACGTTCAAACGTGCGCTCAACTACGGCTAGTAGTCGCGCGTCATCACGTTCTAGCAGTTCGTCCAGTAAGAAAATATCAACTAAGTCCCGGTAGCGCATCCCACTGCTAGCCGAGCTGGCCGCATGCAGCTTTTGAGCTATCTGTTCAAACCGCGACAAACAGGGGACCGGCTCAGCCTCGCTTAGGCCGAACGGCCTCAGATCGTATGCTTCAACGATCTCCGGCTCGTCCGCACTGCCCGAAGCCAACTCGGCCGTGAGAGAGCACCACGGGCCGCCCGCATAAAGGACTTGGATTCCAACCTGCCAGACGTATTCGCGTTCTTTGCTCCGCTCCTTAAGTTTAAACGAGAAGCCGTCCCATTCGCGCCCATCGATCGCGCGCGCAAGGGCTTCGACGATAGCATCCTGCTGCACGGGTAGAACTATATCAATGTCCTGACTCGTCCTGGCGCGATTAAGAAACCGCAGCTCCAGCGCGAAGCCACCTTTAACGAGATAACGCGGTAACGCGCGATCCCTTACGGCGCCTGACATGACCTGAAACAAGGCGGACGCGCCTACCCAAGTACGTACGCGATTGTCTGCTACGCCTTCGACATCCGCAGCTTTTCGGACGAGTTTCGTGAGCGCGCCGCGCCCTACTGGGCGCACTATGTGCTCGCCGCGCGCCGATCGTCGCAACGTATACGGACTGCCTCATCCAAAAGGCGGGGATCCATTTCGAAAAATGGCCGCAAGCGCAAAAGTTCCGTCGAAAAGCGCTTCGAGTTAAGCACGTGCTGGACGCTGTCTAGGGCGACTCGGTCGACAAGTAAGTCAAAAACGGAGCGAAAGATCGTGGTGGCCGGAATACCATCAACGCTTTCCACGTCGGTTGGATTTAGATCGCGGAAGTGGAGATTGACGTCCCTAGGCTTTGGGCGTCGTAGAATCCGCTTGAACGAACGAGGTAGCGTGATATCGATCCTTGGCGGATTGTCCAGGCTCGCGCCATGGAGCTGAAGAGCGGTCCGGTGAGAAACGACACCGGCGAAGGTGCCCCGGCGGACCTGGGCCCACAGCAAGGCGCGCCAAATCGACGCGTGTCGCGCCGGCGGCCAGTGGGTCAAACGGTATACTCCCCAACGTTCGCGCTCAAGGAAGCCTCGCGAGGCAGCCCGGACCAACGCCGGCCGCGGGACCCCGACGTCGGCAGCCTGATTCGCGGAAACGAAGCCCTCCTGACGCTCAGCTACAGGGGTCAGGGCCTCTAGGGTTCCAGATAATTTTGGCATGGTAGCAACCGATATTGTACGCCCAGAGTATATTATTGGCAATACACGTGCCAATAATACAGGCAGAGTTCCATGCTATAATCGAACACATGTTCGACGTACCGGAACCCAAGGCTCCCGTGATACGATACGACGGCCGCAGGAAGGGGGTGAGGCAGACGATGGATCCACGCGACGTTCCGACCTATGAACTAGTGGAAGCGGCGCACTATTTGCATCTTTCGAAATCCACGCTGGCGAATTGGATTCGCGGACACGCGCATTTCAAGCGTGTAATCGAGACTCCGGCAGGGGCGCATTCGCGCCTTTCGTTTACGAATTTGGTGGAAGCGCACATGCTAGCGACAATCCGCCGCAAATACGAGATATCTCTTCAAAAGATTCGCCCCGCGATCGATTATCTCCGAAAAGAATTTAAGGAACCGCACCCGCTGGCCACTATGTCCCTTGAGGCGGACGAAGTCGACCTGTTTGTCCGCGTGGCTGGGGAGCTACTAAATATTTCGAAGCGCGGTCAGGTCGCCATGAAAGAGGCCGTCGAGGCGCACCTGCGGCGCGTCGAAAGAGGCCCGGACAACGCGCCAATCGCACTGTATCCTTTCATTGGGGGAGATTACACGATCGATCGTAAGCCGGTAATGTTCAACCCGGAGATATCCTTCGGCCGGCTGGTTATCGCTAATAGCGGAATACCCACAATTGAGGTGGCGCAACGCTTCAGTGCGGGCGAGACAATTCACGAACTTGCTGGCGATTACAACAGATCACCAATGGAAATTGAAGATGCGATTCGTTGCGAATTTCCTCTAGCGGAAGCTGCATAACGACTACACGTTCTTCGTCGACAGGGGCCTCGGGCGATACGCCGTTGCTGACGTGCTTAGGGCGCACGGCTTTTCCGTAGAGGTTCACGATGATCACTACTCTCAGACTGAGGTTGATTCCATTTGGCTTGAGGATGTCGGCAAGAAAGGCTGGATCATCCTAAGCAAAGATACTAATATTAGAAAACGCGAACTTGAAAGGCGCGCACTTAAGAAGGCGCGCACGCACGCTTTCTTTTTGGGGCGAGCAGATCTAAAGGGTCAAGAAATGGCGGAGATTTTTCGTCGCGCGATTCCAAAAATAGTCAAGCTTGTTAACGCTCCAAATCTCCGGTCCTCGGGATAGTGAGGCGAGACGCGCGCATCGATCTGTTAGACATCAATCTGGGCGTGGCTCTTACGCGCAAGAGAAGGAAGAACAAGCGTCGCGGGACAGACTACAGAAGGGTTTGAAAAAGAAGCGGATGCCCAGAGTCCTCAGCGTCTAACTGTTAATCAGCGGGCCGTTGGTTTGAGTCCAACATTCGGAGCCAAGAACAGTAGAGCCGCCCAACAAGGCGGCTCTACTGTTTCCGGGCAGATGAAGGGCCGCATAGGGTCGGCGACGTCGATCGCCACCGTGGCGGCGTGCGCTGGAACAGCGACAAAACCAAAACCCCCGAAACCGAGCATCGTCGGCGTGTGGAAACTCAACGGGTAAATCTCCGTCTATCTTCCCTCTATGAGTTGGGACGCGTCGAGACGTTCCGGGACAAAGATCTCGATTTCATGCGGGTTTGCGCCGTGCTTAGTTGCGCTTCGAGACGTTCCGGGACGAAGGACAAGGAGTTTGACCACAAATTGACCACGAACTAACCGCGCAACCCGGGATTGGATGACACCAGAGGAACCTAATTTGGCCCGCTCCCCGCATGAAACAGCAGTGAATGCACCTGGCTGGACAGACCGAACGGGTCGGGAGCAGATTCGATTCCCGTTGGCGCTACCAATGGTCAGGACGCAAGCGCAGTTGCTTTCGAAACTGTTTGGAAGCTATCGGCGATCGAACTAGTGGTGTTAGGCAGACCGATAGGCAGACCGCGCAACGGACAAAAGAAAAAACGCCTGAAATAAAGGCGTTTTCTCTAACTTTATTTATAGCGCCAACGGGAATCGAACCCGTCTTTCCGCCTTGAAAGGGCGATGTCCTAACCGATAGACGATGGCGCCACGGAAGTGGCCCCGTTAATACACCACGGGATCGAGCGAACTGTCAATAACGCGAGCCGTTCAGCAGTCCGCGGGAGAAGTCGCTGAAGCGACGTCGTACGCTCGCTGGTAAGAACTGAGGTATTTCTCGATTTTGCCGTTGTCGGAAAGCGGCGGCAGCGTCATGTGCTGCCGCTTGGCCCAACCGCTCAGCAGGGCGCTGATATGACGAACGTCAGCGTCGCGTGGCCCAAAGCCGGATAGCAAAGAAGAAACGCTGTCCGCGTTGAGGGCAATGTCATAGTGAACCGCCGAGGCAAACCACCTGCGGCAGGCGGGACGTTTCGAGAGAACGGCGTCATCGGCTTGATCTCTCAGAAGTCTGGCCCACGCACCGTAAACAATTATCCGGCCCGCCACTGCGTCTCCGCACACGTTCTCCAAGCCTGATAAGAGGTCGAGCACGTTCATGCTTCCGCTCGGGCCAAGCGACTGGAGCTTCGTATAGCGGCGAAAGGCATTCTTAGCGTCGTCCATCGGTATGCGCTCCGCGCTAAGAACGGCCGAGCGCAAACGGGCAACGGTCTTAAAGCAATCCGCATTCGCACTTAGGGCCGATTTGGGCATAATCACCGAGCATGCCGCTTCCAACACCAGACAACCCATCGGCAACAAAGCACCTATTTTTTTGGTGACTGTCACAGAGTGAGATTGGCAGCGAGTGCGTCGCGATGAAACATCTTAACGGTGTCCAGCGAAAACTCTTGCAGACTCTTGCCGACGAGCGGCAGCTTCGCAAGCAAGTCAGTCGTAAGCGTGACGACGTGGCACCCGGCCGATTCCGCATGAAAGACATTGAGCAGCTCGCGCGGGCTAGCCCATACCAATTCGATGTTTGCATGGCCCTGCAGAATCTTTAGGGCTTGGCGCGCGAGCGGCACCGGATCGATGCCGGCATCGGCGATTCGCCCCGCGAAGAGCGAGACGTAGGCCGGCACGTCTTTGCCAAGCGCCTCGCGGGCGGAAGCAATCTGCTCGAGTGTCATGAGCGCCGTCACGTTCACCTTGATTCCGTCGGCGGTCAGCCGGTGCAGCAGACCCGTCGTGCTCTCGCCTTTCGTATTGGTCACCGGCACCTTGACGTAGACATTTCCAGGCCAGGATGCGATCGTGCGTGCTTGCCGTTCCATTTCGTCCGGCTCATCGCCGAAGATCTCAAACGAGATGGGACGCTCGCCGATGCCTTCGAGCACGCGGCGGGCAAAACGTTCGTAATGAGTCACGCCGGCCGCGCGCATCACCGTAGGATTTGTCGTGAATCCTTTTATCAACGGATTCGCGCACAGCTCGATCATCGTCGCTGCATCGGCGCCGTCGGCAAAAATTTTCACGCGTAGATTCTCTAAGGGGTGCATGCCCGGCATCTTAGGAAACCGATTCCCACTTCGTGCTCATGCGCTTGAGGCGCGGATGCGAAACCATCAGGTGCCAAATGATAGCTTGAAAGCCTTCCGCATGCGGCGTAACGTGCTCTTTATTCTGTGACGGCACAATCACGCATACGTCCGCGACCTTGGCCGTATGGCCGCGCTCATTACCCACAATTCCCACGATCTTGCAGCCAACTTCGCGAGCGAACTCCAGCGCGGCAACGATGTTGAGACTTAAGCCCTTTTCAACGTCGCCTCCGCTGACCGATAAAACGAACACAACATCCTTAGCGTTGAGCCTGCTGCCGCGCAGCCATTGGGAGAAGACGGTCTCCCAGCCGTCATCGTTGGCGCGCGCGGTCAGCTCGGGCACGTTGTCCGTCGGCGCGTACGATTCCACATCGGCGATTTTGCGAAAGTCATTGACGGCATGGGATGCGTTTGCCGCGCTGCCGCCCACGCCGAGAAAAAACACTCTTCCGCCGTCCGAGCGCGCGGTCGCGACGATTTCAACAATCGCGTCAATCGCAGCGGGATCGATCGCTTCCAGTGAAGCAGCCGCCTCGGCTAGGTACGCGCGGGTGAAGCTCGACATGCTTTTTGCCTTCACTGTAAGAACTTGCCATTATGCATGCGGTAATCCTGGCTGCTGGAGTAGGCCGACGGCTGCGGCCGTTAACCGAACACACGCCCAAACCGATGCTCCGCATCGCTGGTAAGCCTCTGCTCGAGCACAACGTGCGGCTGCTGAGGCGCTATGGGATCACCGATCTTATCATCAACTCGCATCATTGCCCGGAATCGATCGAAAACTATTTTGGCGACGGAAGCGAATTCGGGGTGAAAATCGCGTACTCGCGGGAGCCGGAATTGCTCGGGACCGCGGGCGCTTTGCGGCCGCTGCAGAAGGTTCTGACGAGCGCGTTCATGGTTTTATATGGAGACAACCTCACCACATGCAACCTGCGAGCGCTCGCCGAATTTCACCGCTCGAAGCACGGGGTAGCAACTCTCGCCGTCTTCAATCGCGAGAACCCGACAGCTGTCGGCATCCTATCGATGGACGCTGATGACCGTATCGTTCGTTTTTTGGAGAAGCCTAATCGCGATGAAATCTTCAGCTCCTGGGTCAATGCCGGAATCATGGTCTGCGAGCCGGCTGTTTTTCAGGCGATACCCCCAGGTTTCAGCGATTTTGGTAAAGACATTATACCGGCGCTCCTGCTCGCTCGGCAAGCGATCTTCGCGTACCGAATGGACGGGAAAAGCGAGCGCCTCTGGTGGATCGATTCTCCGGAAGACTACGAACGCACCAACGTGGAGACGCAGCAATGGGTAGTCAGATAACCCTCGCGGACAAAAACATTTTGATCACGGGCGGGAGCATGGGACTGGGCTTCGCGGCGGCGCAAGCGTGCTTGCAGGCGGGTGGAAGAGTTGTAATCTGCGCTCGCGGCGAATCGCAACTGCACTGGGCGCTCGATAAACTGAAACGCATCGCCGGATCCGATCGCGTCGACGGCATGCGGGGTGACGTCAGCATCATGGAAAACGTGGACGCGGCGCTCGATCTTCTGGAATCGAGTTTCGGACCGGTAACCTCGCTCATTCATGCCGCTGCAGTGCAAGGACCGATTGGCGAAATCACCGCCGTGAATCCGGAAGAGTGGCTGGAAGCCGTACGGATCGACTTATTTGGTTCGTTCTTGACCGCGCGGCAGACGTGCATGCGCATGAAGCCTCGGGGCGGGCGTATCGTACTGTTCGCGGGCGGCGGCGCCGCGGCGCCGTTCCCTAATTTTAGCGCATACGCCAGCAGCAAAGCGGGAGTCGTGCGCCTCACCGAAACGATCGCGCAAGAAATGGCGCCGCACGACATTGAAGTAAACTGTCTGGCGCCGGGGCTGGTGAACACGAGGATGGTCGCACAAAGTCTGGCAGCCGGTCATTTGCCAAAGGCGCGCCCCGTGCCGGCTTCCGTCGGAGCCGAAGCGGCTGCGTTCCTGGTCTCCGATCGCGCCGCCGGAATCACCGGCAAATTCGTCGCGGCGCCGTACGATGGTTGGCGCGACTGGCCGCATCATCTGCAGGAGTTGAACGGCTCCGATGTCTTCACATTGCGGCGTATCGTGCCCCGCGATCGCGGGCTCGGCTGGCAGTAATGCTCGCGGCGCTGATGTCGCTCGGAATTTTCGCTTTTTGCACGGTTGTCGGCCTGGGTCTTGTCTGTTTGTTGGCCAGAGAAGACCGGCCGTATTTGCCGTTGCTGGCGCCGACGCTGGGCGCCGCCGTCCTGGGCATCCCTACCGTGTGGCTGAATGTTTCGGGCATTCCCATTGGACGTTTCGGCCCATGGTTGTTGTCGTTCGCTCTCGCGGCAGCTTTGTGCGCATTGGTCTACGCGCGGCGCAGAATATCGCTCGCGCGATACTGGCCCTTCATTCCGATTCTGCTTGCGGGCTTCGTATTGGCGGGCCGCCCCTTTTTCGAGTTCGGCTTCAACTGGCTGAGCTACTCGAACGACGACATGGCGAATTACGTTTTGACGGCTCATCGAATACTGGTTTACGGCTTTTATACGGCCCCGGCGTCAACATACTACAGTTTCAACCGAGATCCGACGCTGGTCTACTGGCTGTGGGCGGTAGTCAACGAACGCTTCGGCGCCGAGGCATTCGTAAGCTTGTGGCTGAGCGTGGTCCGGCTGAACGGCTTTCAATTGTTTATGCCGATCATGGTCGCGCTCGGCCTTATGCAAATTACGGCGGGAGCGGCGCTCGTCTATCGATCGGAGCGGTACCGGCCCGCCGCGATTCTCACCGCGTGTTTACTGGCCGTTTCGGCCTTGTCGACGTTCGGCATCGAATATCAGTTGATCGCCCAGGTGTTTGGCCTCCCATTAATGGCGGCCTCGACTCTCCTGATACTCGACGTTCCTCGCAACCTTGACTTCCGTTCCGTCCTTCTCGCCACCGTGGCGACGACGAGCCTGGCGATGGTCTATCCGGAGATCACGCCTTTCCTGGTTCTGGGCATTGGATTCTACATAGGCGCGCGGCTCTTCCGACGCTCGCTCACGTGGCGCACGGCGGCCATCTGGCTCGGCTCCGTCGGCGCACTCACCCTCGTTTTCCTGAATCTCTATCTGCGTAACTTTTTGACCGTGATGGAAGCCCGCGTCGTTCAGTCGGCTGCACCCGAAAATCTAAAATACTTCATCGAACTCTTTCCGTTCTATTTGATTCCCAGCGGCGTGCCTAACCTATTTGGAATCTACTCGTCCGTGCAGAACGTTCCGGAGCCTTGGCTATCGCTGGGCATTCTCGCCGGTCTCTTGCTCCTGGTGATAACGGCGTTTTCTGCGGTCGAAGGAACCTTCGCGGCCGAGCCGGCCGGCGCCCCGGCATTGATAATGTTCGGATTGGCGATCCTGCTGTTCTTCAAGCATCAAGGCTTCGGTTTATTTAAGATCGCGATGTATTTGCAGCCGTTCATCATCCCCTGTTTAGTCTTGTGGTGGCTGCGTCTGTCTCACTTCGCGCCGGAATCTGCGGCGGCTGAATGAAATCCCGGCGATTGCGCTACGTACTCTTCGGTCTGCCGCTAGGAATTTTTGCGCTTCTGAACCTCTCCACGCAGCAATACTACGTGGATCGGAGCCGGGCCGTCCCCAGCAGCGCCGCGGCCACATTTGTCGAGATACCGGATGCCTCGGCTTCGCATCTCCTTGACGAGTTTGCGGCCCTCGAGCCGCTCGCGAAACGTCCCGGGACGGTCTTCATCTCGGACACATTTAACATCGTGTACGCGAAGATCGAAAACTTTTACACCAAGCCTGCCGGCATGATCTTTCCATCCGATGATTTCCTGCGCGCGTATTTCAGGCTGCCGACCGACCAGATTCGGCTGAAAATGTTGATTCCGTCGCTTCTGGCCACCGCGCTAGACCTGAGCGCGCGGCGGCAACGCCATTTCCGGGAACCGTTCTTCGACCTGACCGCGCCGCATGGGCGAAGGATGTACGACGGCTTCTTTGCGGACAACCGCGTTCCGGAGCTGGTAAGGCATCCGCGTGATACCTTTGTGATCGCCGACACCGCGTTACAATCTGTTCTCAATCGCTGGTACAATTCCGATTTTACGAAAAACTTCGACGTCGTCCCGCTCGGAAACGTCCACAATCATCTGATTTTTATTGCGTCGCAGTATGGGCTAGCCTACTACTCTCGCAGTAGGTTCACGTCATTATTCCAGCTAGAGCCCGATCTGTTTTACAAGGGAAAGACCATGGCCGGAATCGGCCGCCGATTCCTCCTCGATATCATCAATCCCAGCCGGAAAATACGAATAGAAATGACATACACGGAAACCCTCAAAGACGACGGCAAATGTATTCTCTACGCGCCTTGGATCCTTGGAGAGTCGATGAAGAAGGAGCAAGCGGCGGTAATCGGCCGCGGTTCGGCGCGTGTATTCTTTCCTGCGGTGCGGCCTCGTATTCTCGTTGGGCAGCCGTACGTGCTCCTCGACATGGGCGTGAACGGAACCCCTTTTCCGTTGCGCCGAACCGGTTTGATGCGGCTCTACGGACTCAAGGTTCCGATCGACGCGCGCGAGCTCGTCGCGTTCGGACGAGATATTTCGGCGATTTCGGAGCACGATTACGATTCGCTGCGCCGTCCGAGCTGGCTCGCGGATCCGCCGGTGGATCTGATGAATCAGAACTTGGAGTACTCCGGCGCCTACGAAGACGGCTGGATATCGGAGGCCTCGCAGTACGTACTCGCGCATCCGGCCGATTCGACCGCGCTCGTCGTGCGCGGGCTCGTACCCCTGATCGGCGACCGCAATTACCATTCCGGCTTTCGAGTGGTTCTGAACAATCGCCTGATCGGCCGCGGCGACGCCGGCATAGGTACGTTCGAGGGGCGGTTTCCGATCCGCGGCCCGATTTCTGGTCCGGCGAAAATCCAACTGTTCTTCGACAGGTTTCAGCACCTGCCCAACGGTGACGGCCGGCCGATAGCCATGAAAATGTACACGCTCGGCTTTCAAAACGCGAAGGAGATATCGACGCGCCGGAAATCGGACGCGCTTGCGAGCCGCCAGCAATCCACCTGGTGGAGCGCGATGGACAAGGCGGGAATAGAGTTCCTCGAAGGCTGGTATCCGCTCGAGACGTACGACGGCCAGACATTCCGCTGGGCCAACAACGATGCCCGAATTGCCGTGGGAGCGCGCTCAGCGAAGAGCGCATCGCTTGTGCTGGACGTCGAGCCGGGGCCGGGCGAGGGAGGACGCCCGGGAGTGCTGCACTTCTTGGACGGCACCGGCCATGAAGTAGGCGCGTTCACGATCACGCAACGGCAGCTCGTGAAGTTTCCGTTGAGCGGCCTGGATCGTTCTCAATCGTACGTGCTCCACATCGACGGAGGCGGCGCGAGAATTCCAAGCGATCCGCGAATCTTAGACTTCCGAGTCTTTGGCATCTCCATAAAGTAGCGGGTCCTGTTCTAGGACGTGCTCGCGAATGAATGCGATCGCGCGGCGCAGTCCTTCCTCCAACGAAACTCGCGGTTCCCATCCTAGCGTTTTCGCGGCGCTAATATCGGCCAGCGTTGCTTGCGCTTCGTCTCCCGGCATGTCGGGACGATGCTCCGGCGGAATGCGAACGCCGAGCATGGTCGCAACGGCATCGTAGATCTCAAGCACCGAGTAATTCAATCCGCTGCCCACATTAAACGTCTTGCCGATGGTGCCGGAATCGCCTAGGCACATGAGGTGAAAATCGTTCACGTCATCCACGAAAACGAAATCGCGCCGCTTTTCGCCCGATCCGTAGATGATGGGCCGCTCGCCTTTAAGAAGCTTGATGATGAACGCGCTCATGAGCGGGGGAATCGTGCGCCGGTAATCCTGGCGCGGGCCGTAAACGTTGAAGTATCGCAGGGAGGTTACGTTCATCCCGAAGCGCCGCGCATACCGTCGCGCAAACGCTATCGTTGCAAATTTGCTGATCGCATAGAAGCTCTGAGGTTTGACATGCTCTTCCCGTGAGGGCAAGACGTCCGCGCCTTCGTAGAGGGCGGATGTCTCCGCGTGTATTATTCTCGGTACTCCGGCCCGCCGGCATGCGTCAAAAACGTTCACCGTACCTTCTACATTTATTGAAACGGTCTCGACAGGGTCCTCCTCGCAATCGGGAATGCAGTTCTTAGCAGCTAAATGGAAAACGGCATCGACGCCCTCCAGCACGTCGGCGACACGCCTGTTGCGAATATCCATGCGAACGAACCGCACGGCGGAAGGAATCTGTTCGGCCAAGCCATAGGCAAGATTATCGATCCCGACGACCTTGTGACCGTTTTTGATCAGCTGGTCTGCGAGATTGCTGCCGATGAAACCGGCCACCCCCGTAATGGCAACGTAGCCCATCTAGGTGCGATTCAAGTGATAGTGCACCGAACGCGACGCCAGCACGTTGGTAAGAATTCTGCTTCCCTCGAACTCGGCATCGTACGTGAGGCGCGCCATACCCCGGCTCTGCATAAATTCCGTCAGCCGGTCTCCTTCGGACGGGCAGTACAACATGAGAAATCCGCCGCCTCCCGCGCCGGCGATCTTGCCGCCCAACACGCCGAACTCGTTGCGGACGCGTTCGTACAACGCCTCGATGGGTTCCAGCGCAACCTTGCTCGAAAGCTTCTTCTTGAGCGTCCAGTGCTCGTGCAGCAACGATCCAAACCTGTCGAAATCGCACGCTCTGACGGCCCGGCCAATCTGCAAACCGATTTCCAACATTTGGCATAGCGTATCCCGAACATTTCGGTCGCCCCGCTCAAGCGCGGCGCGCTCTTCGCCCAGTATCTCCACGGCCGGGCGCTGAACGTTGGTATAGTAGAGATGTGTTTTCGAAACCAGTTCGGAGATCGCATAACCCGGCAGCGCCACCCGCTCTACTTCCACGCAACCGTCTTGCGCGATACGCAGTTCTGTTAAGCCGCCAAAGGCAGCCATATACGGATCTTGTTTGCCGATCGGTTTATGCAACACGTCGATCTCTATTTCGCACGCTTCTTCGGCGAGCTGCGCAAAATCAGCGGGTCTCACAAGGTAACCCCGGATCGCATTGAGTAAGCCGACAATATAGCAACTCGAAGACCCAAGCCCCGTGCCGGCAGGCAAGTCGGCGAGCGACGAGATTTCGATCGCGTCTCGAATTCCGTGGCGCATGAGCGCTTCGCGCGCGAGTTCGTGTTTGAGTTGATCGACCCGTTCGACTGTTTCGCTTTGCGTATAATGGAGCCGCACCAACCTGTCCACATAGGGCACGTTTAAAGCGACGTACATGTATTTGTCGATACCCAGTCCGAGTATGTAACCGCCGTGCTGTCGGTAAAAGGCGGGCAAGTCCGTTCCCCCGCCTCCCAGCGTTATGCGGAAGGGCGTTCGCGTTACTATCAATGGGAGACGGATTTCGCCGCAGCTGCTCTCAAGGTCGCACGATTCGCACTCGCTCGCGCGAGGTCTTTTTCCCCGGCCGCCGCTTCGTCAAAACAACACCGGATTGAGCGGACTGTCAACAACGTTCCCCGGCTGCACGCCGGGCATGAACACCTCCCAATCGGAGTAGTGATGCCTGCGCGCGGGTTCGGTCAGGCGGATTCCGTCAGCCATGTAAATTATGGTCATTACCGCGCGCGGACGATCCGATCGGTTCGCTCCGGTGTGATGAAACGTCCAGCCGGAATGGAAGCTGACCTCGCCAAGTTCGAACCGCGCGTTGTGTTCGGCGAACCGGCCGGCCGCCAGCGCTTCCTTTAAGCTGCGCTCGCTTTTGTCCGAGATCTCGAGGTCGCGCCCGAACGTCATTCGCTGGCTGCCCGCCGCAAACGCCAGCGGAC